>Ga0116162_10000040_pt1 | contig 116501 bp, 83 predicted proteins | sample AD_UKC105_MetaG_FD_89875 | JGI IMG/M metagenome (GOLD analysis project Ga0116162, IMG submission 89875) | Active sludge microbial communities of municipal wastewater-treating anaerobic digesters from Hong Kong - AD_UKC105_MetaG | ecosystem: Engineered > Bioreactor > Anaerobic > Digestate...
CCCCATCTAGCTATAGCAGAACCGAGCGCAAGAGAAGGCATAGCGGCATCCGAAATTGCCCAGCCGCTGAATTTACGCCGGTAACAGAATATAAGTCCGCCGATAAATCCTCCCAGCGCGCCGCCGTGGAATGAAAGCCCGCCACGGTAAATCTGCAACATCTGTTTGGGATCGTTTGAAAATTCACCCCAAGAGAGCAGAATATACATTATGCGGCTTCCAATTATACTGAAAATAATTATGTAAATTGTTAGATCAAGGGTGTCTTCTACGGTAAGTCCGTATTCCTTGCCTTCCCTTATGAGCAATAACATTCCACAGATAAATGATACAGCGAGCATAACTCCATATGAATAAATATAAAAAGGGCCGAACGTGAAGTTCAAAAGATTGAATTTTTCAATGGTAAAAAGAATAGGGTGCATAGGTTTTGAACAATAAGAAAGATACTAAAGAGCGTTTATTGCTTTGCGGAAATCGCTCGTTGCTTTCTCAAATGTATTAGGTTTTTCTCCTGTAACGATTTTTCCTATCATTACCCCGCTCACACCGATTTTCTTCAATTCCGGCAGTTCAGAGGGCTTGATTTCTTTCTGGGTAGGCACAACAACTTTGCCTTCGAACTCATTCAATATGAAAGAATACGATAAAAGGTCTGAAAGAACAAGTGGCTGTCCATATGCTGAATGATTTATTATCGAAGCTTCGAGCATTTTGAAACCCGAGGATTTCAGGATTCCGGGATCTTCACGGCGCCAGTTTTCGCTTAATGCAACCATAGGTTCCATAGTTGAAAGTTTCATGTATTCAACAGGCATGTGTTCAATGTAAATGTCATAGAACGATATCCCTTGCTTCTCCATGATCAGCATTTCTTCAAACGATGCCGGATTTACGGAGCCCGGCATTATTCCGACGGGTATGTCAACACTGTCGATTATGCATTTAATGATTTCAAATTCACTTTCAAATGAACCAAACTTCGTGCCGCTTGCGGCGTGTTCCACATTTAAATGGACTTTGAGAAAATCCGCGCCGCCATTCTGTGCCGCCAGCGCAAGATCAATATCATTTTTTGGCAGGCTCGCGATCAAAGAAAATTTTTTTTGATTCATTTGTTCTGAAATACTATTCATTATTCCCACCTTATTTGCCGAATTATATATCAGAAACAACATGTCGGCTTTTTTGAAGCCTTTGATAATTATATTACACTGATAGTTCATTGCAATGAGTTGAGCTATTGCAAAAGGTAGTAATAATTACAAATCGACACAAGTAATATAAGTCTTGATTAATAGTATCACCTTGATACTAATAATAACCTGGAAATTTTAATACAAATATGGTATTTGATTTAAGTATTTGTAATACTGGAATCAACAAATATTTGCAGGAGCATTATAATGCAAACATATTCTCCGTTAATTAAGACATTTCTTGAACTGGTTTCAATCGACAGCGAATCATTTTATGAAAGAGACGTTGCGGATTATGTAAAATCGCGTATCGGAAAGTATTTCGACGATTATTTCGAAGACGATGCAAGTGAGAAACTTGGCGGGAATTGCGGTAATCAGATTATTTACATTAAGGGTAATAGAGCGGATTATCCGGTTATTATGCTGAATTCACATATGGATACTGTGAAACCGGGGATTGGTATCAAGACAGTTATTGAAGGAGATATTATAAAGTCTTCCGGCGAAACAATACTGGGCGGTGATGATAAGGCGGGGCTTTGCGTAATTATCGAACTTCTGAGTTATTTAAAGGAAAACAGGATTGATTGCGGCGATCTTCAGATTGTCTTAACCGTCGCGGAAGAGCAGGGCATCAAAGGGGCGTCACAACTGGATACCGGGCTGATTAAAGCGGATTTCGGATATACGCTTGATAACGTGGGTACAGCAGGTGATATCTTTATTGCTTCACCCTATCACGATAAAATTACCGCCAAAATCGTTGGCAAAGCCGCACATGCCGGGATGGAACCCGAGAAAGGTGTCAGTGCCATTCAGGTTGTTTCAAAAGCCATATCAAGGATGAAACTCGGAAGAATCGATGAGGAAACAACTGCAAATGTCGGGATTATAAAAGGCGGAAGAGCTACAAATATTATACCCGACACGGTTTGCATAGAAGCAGAGGCAAGAAGTCATAATCAGGAAAAGATACAGAAGCAGATAAATCACATGAGAGAAATAATGGATGTGACGTGCAGAGAAAATAACGCAAAACTGGAAATTGAAATTAATCGCGAATATTCAGGCTACATGCTGGACGAAGGAATGCAGGCGGTAAAAGTCGCTATGAATGCCGCGAGATTAATGGGCATAGAGCCATGCCTCAGAACATCGGGCGGGGGGAGCGATGCCAATGTTTTCAATAAATCCGGTATTCAAGTCGCTCCACTGGGAACTGCTATGAGAAATTGCCATACAACCGAAGAAGATATTTCAATGACGGAACTCGAAGGCGTTTTCGAGTATGTTAAGAAAATAATTGAAAATCCAATTGATTAATATGAGATGGTGATGTTCATGAGAGAAGATAGTTATGTCGAAAAGATTTACTGTTTCACATGTGGGCATCTTCATTTTCCCGCAAACTATATCATTCCCGGAGAAGATGATAGAAGAATAGATGTTGCGATTGGAATGTTTCTGATAGAGCATCCACTCGGTTTGATTTTGCTGGATACAGGTTGTTCTCCGAAGTGTGCAATAGATGTAGAAGGATACTGGGGAGAAGAAACAGCTCAGTGGTGTGGCCTGGTAATGGACGGTCGGGACGCAATAGACAGACAGCTCGCCGGCATTGGTGTAGACACCGGAGATATCAAGCATGTGATTATATCTCATATGCACCTTGATCATGCAGGCGGGATGAGCCTGTTCCCTGAAGCGCGATTCTACGTTCAGAGTAAAGAATTGATTTGCGCCATGTGGCCGGAGAAGGGTTTCGATGAAGGTTATTATGTGTATGAAGATTTTTGTATGACAAGACGGTTCGATATCAGGATACTGGATGGCGATTATGATCTTTTCGGCGATGGCTCCGTCAGGATAATAGAGACGGGAGGCCATTCAAGAGGCCATCAGATGGTTTTGTTGAAGATGAGATCCGGTCGGGAAATCTTATTGCCGTGTGATGCCTGTTTCAATCAAACTTCGCTCGATCAAATGTTGTCTCCCGGACATCCGATTCCGGAGCCGGAACGAGCCGATAAGGCATTGAAGAAAGTCAATGATATCGTAAAATGCGGTGCCGGTATTATTTACAGTCATCCATTGTTGTCAGACTGGTGCAAATATCCTGCTCCACCGTTATTTATAGATTAACAATAAGCTATTAAAGAGGAGTTGCTATGAGAATCGGAATTGTAGGGCCGGGTTCCATGGGGTGTTTTATTGCAGCAACGTTAAAATATTCCGGCAATGATGTTTTTCTGGTTGATTATAAAAGTGACAGGGCCGAGAAATTGAATGAAAGCGGGATAACCCTATCAGACGAAAAAGGCCGGTTCAATGTTAAAGTTCCGGTAGTGGCCGATCCTTTAGAAATCGGCAATGTTGACGGTCTCGTATTCATGGTAAAGGCTTACTCCACCTATGATGCTGCAAGCAGGATCGCGGCTGTTGCGAAAAATGACCTCTGGGTTTTATCTATGCAGAACGGGATGGGTAATGTTGAAATACTATCAAATATATTCGGTGAGGATAAAGTTATTGCCGGTTCGACATCACAGGGTGCCAATTTGCGTGAGTTCAATTTTGTGAATCATGCAGGAAGAGGTGAGACTCTAATTGGAGAAATTTCCGGTGAAAGGTCGGACAGAGTAAACCGTATAGCTGCAATGTTTACGAACTCGGGAATACCTGCAATGGCAACTGAAAATGTTAATGGATTGCTATGGACGAAATTGATTATTAATGTGGGGATAAATCCCATCACGGCATTGTTGAGAATAAAAAACGGAGAAATATTTAATAAACCTTCTGCTTACGAGTTAATGAGAAGCGCGGTGATAGAAGCTGAAACCGTGTCCAAGTTAAAGAAGGTAAAGCTCGAAACGCCGAATATTTTGATAACTGTTGACGAAGTTATAAGAAGAACTTCCGACAATGTTTCATCTATGCTGCAGGATGTTATGAAAGGAAATATGACGGAAATAGAATACATGAGCGGTTATGTTAACAGGCAGGGAAATATCGTCGGAATTCAAACGCCTGTTAATCAGACGTTATTAAGGCTTGTCAGAGCGATAAACGAGAATGAAAGAGTAGAAGAAGATGAATGGGCGATAGATGTAGAATTGAATACTAATTGAAGTGGTAATTATGTTTTTTGCGATTAAAACAATAATCAGAACAATCAAATATCAATTTGGGATAAGCAGGGGAACCGGCGAAACTGCGTTACGGTTGCTTGATATAGACAGTCGCGATATGGAGCCGGTATGCAGAGCCGAATTAATAGAGAGTATCGTTTCAAGGACATTAAGAGCAGGGCGTCTGTTCGGTATGTTGAACACATGCCTTACAAGGTCGGTAGTATTTGCAAGATTAATCAGGGAGCAGGGTTATGAAGCAAGGGTTATATTCGGGCTCAATAAAGGAGAAAATATTTTAAGTGGACACTGTTGGGTCGTTTGGCCGGAAAGACCGACACCCGGCATTAAAGATAGTAACTATCAGATATATTATGTTTATCCTGAACCTGACAAATACCCGGGCTGGACTCCGGAATAATTTAGGATAAAGCAATGGACGTTTATTTGTCTTTGACCATAGTAACATATTGTTTCTCGTTGTTTCTTATAATCAAATGCTACTCAAAATCAAATGAGGTTTATGATAAACTTCCCGAGAAGATTCCTGTTCATTTCGGCTTGAGCGGAAAACCCGACAGATGGGTCGGCAAGAGCAAACTATCCGTATACTGGACTTCGGCTCTGTCATTTGTTATGACAATTTTGTTTTTGTATTTATCCTGGTTTCTCGTTTATAAAACCGGTGATTCAATTACGGGTATTTCATTCATTTCAGGCCTGTTAAACCTGTCTGTTGTTTTTATGATGTTAAGAATCAATGAAGCGGTGATAGATGTCGCTCAGAAAAAGTCCGAAAATGTCTGGCCATATATTAAATTACCACTCGTACTTGTTTTGCTTTGCAGTATTCTGCCCATGGCTCCAATGATTATTCCTGCTGAAGCGGAGTTGAAGAATGTTGTTTTTTGTGTGAATGTTGATGAGAATAACAAGCCTATTGATATTAGAAATGAATTTAATACTGAAGATAAAACAATTGCCGTTCACATGTCCTGGAGAAACTTGAATGGAAACAGAGTTGTAAGATATGAATGGTATGATCCTGATGATAATCTTGATGCGAGCGGTGAGTACCGAATAAGCTCTAAGAGGTATCGAAGAAACAGAATTACATGGTGGCGTTTGGAATTTCAAGGATATGAAAGAGAAACCAAATATGGCACATGGAAACTGAAGGTGTACATCGACAATAATTTATATTATGAAGGTGATTTTCTGCGAAAAAAATAAAGGGGGGGAGATATATCGAATCGCCCCCCCGGATCAATCAGCTATCAAGAGCATTTTCGAGGGCTTCTTCGCCCAATTCGAAAATTTTGAACCATTTTTCAGCGCCTGCGGGATTGTTTGTGTAGATTGAGCCATCAAACATGAATCTCATCGCGGCTTCGAGACCATCCACCTGCATTGCTTTCATCGTTTCGATTCCACCTTTTTTTACGTGGAAGAGAACCGCATCTTCTTCACCGGAATCGCCGTCGAGTACTTCAACGCTTCCATCTTCGAATACGATACCAACGCTCTTTGCTTCTTCGCCGTCTTCATCAAAAATCTTTACATCAAATGCATACTTTCCTTCTACATCACTTTTTGCCAGCTTGCCGATGGCAGAAAGCATATCATCCCATGAAACATTGTTCCAATCCACCATTTGTTTGCCTCCTGTATCATTTTCACGATCTAAGATCATGTTTTTTTGAGCAGAATTAGTCCTCAACACAGCTTGTGATTTTTTTCACAGCTCAATGTCATTGTATTATCCCGCAAAATGCTTTGAAGATCAATAGAAAATAGATATAAATAAAGAATCAATAGATGATAAGATATTAAGTAATTGTGATTAAGAGAGTAAAGTTATTTATCGGGAGATGAATCAATGGAAAATCAGAAGATTTATTTAGTTTGTGGTTTGCATGTTAATTATAATCATTCGTGGCGAGGAGACGCTAACGACAGATCGGGATTCGGACTTGATTCGAAAATAATCAACGGTGTTATCAATATACTTGATGAAGCAAATGAAAAAGGCATTTCGGCACGCGGAACCTGGGATTTTGATAATTTCTGGTCACTTGAAAGCATAATGCCTCAGTTCGCTCCCGATGTTCTGGACGGTATTATCCGGAGAGTGAAGCAGGGGCCGGACGAAGCGATTCTTGGCTGCTGGAACAATGGTGATGTGGGCGCATCTACGGATGAAGAGTTCAGGGAAAATTTAAAGAGGACAATTTCAAACAAACAGGGTTCGGGAATCAAGGACTTATTCGGTGATTATACACCTGCGGTGAGAACCCAGGAAACAATGTTCACACATGGGAATATTGAGTTGTATGTCGAGCAGGGTGTCGATGCGATCGCGCTGTATTACAGTTCTGTGCCCTTTGACGCCGTAAAGAACTTCACGCCGAAATTGTCTCCTAACGAAATGTACAATTTGTTGACGTACAGATCAACCGAATCTGATGCTTCCATGCTGATGATACCGATGTATAACCAGGGTGATATTGTGTATAAAGGCTCACTGAAGAAGTGGGTAAAAGAAATAAGATCGCAACAGAAAAAAGGAGAGATTCCGGGTGATGCGCTTCTCTATATAAACATGGATGCGGACGCTGAATTATGGACCGGGCTTGGACTTCCCAGAATTTTCGACAGAGTTCCGAATTCAAGGGGCTTGCCTGAATTTATTGAGCTTGTTGAAAGTCTTGATTATCTGGAATTCGGGACTATTGGCGATTATCTGAAAAATCATGAATCAGTTGGCGAATTGACTGTAAGGCAGGATCTCGCCGATGGATCATATACAGGTTACAACAGTTGGACTGAGAAAGAGGTCAATCAACGGCTGTGGAGGATATCGGAAAGGGCAAGGTGGTTCGAGAGGACTGCTGATTTTATATCAGGAACAGAATCTATTGATGAAGATTCGAAGAACGAGATTCAGAAGCTTTTGTACGATGAAAACGATTCATATTTTGAAAATAAAATCAGGCTTCTGTCTACCACGCATTTCGGGATGAACTCACCGGATGTCCATGAGGACAGATCCAGGGTCGCTTTTCATCTGGCAAGAAAGGCATACGATTTTTCGAACGAAGCATTAGATATTGCTCTGAATAATTCCGATGAAATAAGCGTTTCGAATAATGAAGATTCGATATTTTCATTTTCTCTGATTAACCAGGGTAAATACAGAGGAGAAACGAAGTTTGAATCCGGAGCAAAAGTTTTCACAAGAGTACCGTTCGATTTTAAGGGAAAGTCCCATCCGATTGAAAAACTTTACCTGAAAAATGATAACGATGAAGAGATAAAGTTTGATTTGATTGAGTATCAAACTGATGATGACGGTTTTGTTGAATCGGGTCTTTTATGCTTTGTTCATGAAGTCGGCGATAAAGCCGTAGACAAATACAGACTTGTCGAAGGTGTCGCGAGAACAAAGAACAGCAGGGTTAAAGTCGGCAAAACGGGATTGAATAATGGAATAGTCGATATGATGATCGACGACAGGGGAAGAATATCTTCAATAAGAGTTGGGGACAATGAATTCTCGGACGGCCAGTTTATGAGTCTTGGAGTTACTTACAAAATTGACAGGCAAAGAAAGTTTTATTCTCCGAGAGTTTATCATGTTACAGAAGCTGATACCGGTCCAAGGGGTAATCTGGCTCATCTCGGATTATCATCGAGAATCGTCATTTTCCTTAGAGGCAAAAACTATCCCGTAGAAGCTGAATACGATATATATCTTTTCGATGATCTACCGTATTTCATTATTGATGTAAATGTCAAATATCCTGAAACGCCGGCGGAAAAGGGTGATATCAGTGCTGTTTCAAGAATGGATAAAAAGTTCGACACAAACTGGTTCGAAGTTATGCCGGCAGAACTGAAACCGGATATTCACAATATAAGCGGAAAACATATCAGAGTATGGAAACACAATTTCAAAAATCGCACCAATTATTACGATTTTAATTATGGGGATATAGACGTTAGAAATAAGAATGTCGATTCCTGCAATAATCATCTGACAGATGGATGGATTGCGATATCAAACACGGAAAAGGGTTGCCTGATAAGTTGCGATTCCAGATTGAATTCAACACCGGCATATTGCCCCATGAGATTAAGAGAGAAGGACAAAGTTCAAAGTGTTATGTTGAATCCATTCGGAACATATTTCGGGAAGCAGTTCTCGCATTTAATTGAAGGCTCCGGATTCGCGGCTGAACTCGTAAGAATCGTTGGTTCTCAACACAGGCCGACGGCGCCTTCATATAACGGCAGTCAAGTAAAATTCAGCATGATGGTTGCGCCTTATGCCGGTGATGAGCCTTCTGATCAATTGAAAAATGATGCGGACCTGTATTCAATCCCCCCCATGATATTCAGTGAAATCGATGGTAAAAATGAAATTATTCATGGCTTGCCTTTTGACGAAGAATTGCTGCAGGCTATAGAGGACCATAATCTTGACGCATGCAAAGGCTGGCTCTATGCAGATATTCTGGAAGAAAGAAATAAAGGAATAAAACGTGGCGTTCCGGATGAAGAGCAGGGCGCATCAATTGGTACATTTTTGAATCTGATAATTGAAGGAATTAAGATGCGCCCATAATTAGTTTTCGTACCGGAAAAACCTTGTGAATCTGCTGTTAGGATTTGCAATATAAAGGTTTATTCATATACAGAACTTGTGAAATCTTTTGTTTCTTCACGATTCAATAATATTTTGTCATGTCTGTTTCATCAAAGAAAGCTGAAATATTATTATGATTCTATGCGATAAGATACGACTGGAAACTTGAAAATATGTGGATTTAGCAGTCAAATATATGTAGAATTCGGTCACCGATATTAGACGGGAGGGAAAAATGAAGCTTTCACTTCAGGAAGGTCTTTACACAACGAAAGATTTTAGGGAGTTTGTAAAAGATTCCATCAGGTGGGGATTTGACGCAGTGGAAGTATGGGGAGAAAACCTTGATAAGAGAATTGAAGATGTTGTAACGATTCTAAAGGATGAAAATGTGATTGCATCTTCAGTTTGTCCCGGCGGGGACGGGATTCGCGGATCTTTGCTCAGTGAGAACAAGGAAGATGTGGATAATGCTGTAAATGATATAAATATATTGATTGAATGCTGTGCGAAACTTGGTGGCGCGGGACTGATAATTGTTCCTGAATTTGGATTGAAGAAATTCATGGCGCTTTATCCGGATCATGCCGATTTCAATAATAGAAAACAGATTTTTGCGGAAAGGATTGGACCTCTTGCTGCTAAAGCAAAAGATAATGGTGTCGAATTATTATTAGAGCCATTAAACAGATATGAAGCGTATTTCCTTCTGACACTTAATCAGGGTTCAGAGCTTTGCGATATGATCGGCGTCGATTCAGTGAAAGTTCTGGCTGATTTATTTCACATGGGAATCGAGGAAGACAATGTGATCAATGCAATTGATAATAATTGCAAATCGATAGGCCATGTGCATCTCGTCGATTCAAACAGGCGGTTCCCGGGCGAAGGAGACAGGGATTTTCAGCCGATAATAAACTCGCTCAGAAAAGGAAATTACGAAGGTTATCTTTGCATGGAATGCGGTCTTGCGGGCGGAGATGCTGATACTGTTATTCCTGATTCAGTAGGATATATCAGGGAAATTATTTCCGGAATAGAGTAAGCATGATAGATGAAGTAAAATTCGATCATATATCGATTATAGGTTTGGGGCTTCTTGGAGGTTCCATCGCTAAAACCGCCAGGAAGCTTGGCATTGTTAAAAAAGTAACAGGATGCGGAAGAAACGATTCCAGGCTGGAATATGCAGTAAATAATGGAATAGCTGATAAGGTTACTAAAAATCCTGTCGATGCCGTGAAAGGCGCAGATCTCGTTTTTATTTGCACCCCTGTAGGAACAATTCCGGGCATTATCGAAAATATATCCGGTTACCTGAATCCCGGGTGTATCGTATCTGATGTCGGAAGCACAAAACAGGAAATTGTTGAGAAAGCGGAAAGCTGTCTTCCTCGAAACGTGAATTTTATAGGGTGTCATCCTATGGCAGGATCTGAAGAGTCGGGTATAGAAGCTGCAACTGACTGTCTCTTTGAAAATGCTATATGTGTACTTACATCCTCTGAAAAAACTAATATCACCGCATTGAATAAGTTGAGTAATTTATGGGAGACATTTAAATCCAGGGTAATGATACTTACCCCGGAAGAACATGATCATCTTGTTGCTGCATCGAGTCATCTCCCGCACATGGTTGCCGTGTCACTTGTGAACTGTATTTCAGATATCGCCGAGGAAAATGATAAAGTTTTGCCTCTGCTGGCTGGAGGGTTCAGGGATACGACGAGAATCGCTTCAGGAAGTTCCGAAATGTGGATGGATATTTGTCGTGAAAATAAGGATTATATTATCCCCTTGATTGATAAATATATCAGTTCTTTGAAAGAAATATCATGTGTGATAAGTGAAAACAGTGATGATAAATTGCTGAAAAGATTTGTCATTGCAAAAGAGTTCAGGGATGAACTACCGGAGAAGGGAAAAGGAGTTCTGGACAGCGATAATGAAATAATTGTAGATGTAGCAGACAGACCGGGTGTTATCGGCGAAATAACCTGCGCGCTTGGAAAAGAGGGAATTAATATAAGGAACATCAATGTGAGACATGTAAGGGAACTAAGCGGCGGTACGCTCAGCCTGATAATCGAGAAATCAGAAGATATGGAAAAAGCTGTGAGTATTCTTGAGGGTTCCGGCTTGAAAGCAAAAATCAGAAACTGAAACATGACTGAAAATTGCATAGAGGATAAACATTGGATCACCCATATGATATTGGTCCGATTCGGCCACCCAGCGAAGCGAACAGCTTATTGATAAGGGTGAACAGGAATTGCCCTTGGAATAAATGTGAGTTTTGCAGTGTGTATAAGGGCAGCAGATTCGAGAAGAAATCAATTGAAGAAGTGAAAAGTGATATTGATAAAGCCGCTGAATATTATGGATTAAATAGTAGATATATCGAATCAGCTTTCTTACAGGATGCAAACGCTTTGTTAATGAAGACGGAAGATCTGAAGGAAGTCATAGATTATATCAAAATCAAATTTAAAAATATTTCGAGGATAACTTCTTATGCAAGGGCGCAAACGCTCGCAAAGAAAAAAGTCTCTGAATTGACGGAGTTGAAACAGGCCGGATTGAGCAGGCTGCACGTGGGGATGGAAACAGGTTATGGGCCTTTGCTTGAATATATCAGGAAAGGAACTGATCCTGAACAGATAATTGAAGCCGGAAGAAAAGTTGTTTCATCGGGTATCTCGCTTTGCCTTTATTACATGCCGGGGTTGGGCGGAAGAAAGATGTCCAGCGAGCATGCAATCGAAAGTGCGAAAGCTATTAACGCGATTGATCCTGATTATATAAGGCTCAGATCGTTCAGAATTATACCGGGAACCCCTATAGAAGAAAAAGAAAAATCCGGCTATTACATTCCGTTGAATGATTTTGAAACCGTAAAGGAAATAAGGCTTTTCATCAGTAATTTAAATAATATTACAAGCACAATTGTTAGTGATCACATGTTGAATCTGCTTCAGGAAGTCGAAGGAGTAATGCCGGCGGATAAAACGTCGATGATAGAAGTAATAGACACATTCCTGGCACTTTCTGATGAAGAAAAAGAAATGTTTCAGGTCGGTGTCAGGCTTGGACGGATAAGGGCGATTTCGGAATTCATGAATCCTCATATGAGAGCGATATTGAAAGAGCTTGTCAAAAACATTAAAAATGAGATCGAGAGCAGAAAACAGGACATTGGTATTGATGGATATTTAAAGGAAGTATTAAAAGGATATCTATGATATTACCGATCCATATATTTTATCGGGTCTTTTATTCCAAGTTTAGCAAAGGCGGTAAGCCTTATTCTGCAACTGTCACAGTGTCCGCATGCTAAACCGTTATCATCAGGATCATAACAACTGTGTGTAATGGAATAGTCTACTCCGAGCTCTATGCCTTTTGCGATTATTTCTTCTTTTGTCATATTTATAATTGGTGTATTTATATTAATCTTTTCGCCGTTCACTCCACATTTAGTACCTGATTCAACAGCTTTGCCGAACGCGGATATGAACTCGGGGCGGCAATCGGGATATCCACTGTAATCAATAGAGTTGACCCCAATAAAAATATCATTTGCCCCTGAGCTTTCAGCCAGTGCTGTTGCGTATGAAAGGAAAACAAGATTTCTCGCCGGAACATAAGTTACCGGAATATTATTGCCGGGGCCTTCTTTCGGAACCGGAATATCGTCGGTCAGCGCGGAACCGGAAAACGGTCTTGTGTCCAGTCTGACTATTATGTGATTGTTGATGCCGAAAAAAGCGGAAACTTTTTTAGCGGATATTAATTCGCATTTATGTCTTTGCCCATAATCGTATGAAACGCATGTGATATCGAAACCTTCGCTTAATGCTATAGCAAGCACGGTAGTCGAATCCAGCCCTCCGCTGGTCAATACAATAGCTTTCTTCTTCATAAGTATTTATCTCATCCGTGAATTTTCGCCCCATATGATTTTGTGGAGCTGAAGCGATACCCTCGCCAGTAGTTTATCATCGATAATCCATTGTGACAGATCTGCCGGATCAAGCTTGCCATGAACAGGTGAAAACAGCACAAAGCAAATGCTCTCAAGATCGTAATCTTTTATAATATTAACCGCCCACTCATAATCACTCCTGTCACTAAGTACAAATTTCACATTATCCGGATCGGAAAGATATTCTATATTGCTATAAAGGTTTCTGTCAGACTCGCCGCTTGCGGGACACTTGATATCCATTATTGTTATTACATCGCCCGGAATATTTTCAATAGAAATACTTCCATTTGTTTCAACAAGCACAATATGTCCGCTGTCTATTAAATTATTGATAAGATCAAATGATTCTTCCTGAATCAGGGGTTCTCCTCCTGTTATCAGAACCGGAATAAGATTGTACTTATTTATAGTTCTGAAAACCTGCCCGACTGACATTTCTATTCCTTTTTCGTATGCATAAGTAGTATCGCAATATGTGCATCTCATATTGCAACCACACAAACGAACAATTACACATGGAACGCCGGCCCATGTGCTTTCTCCCAGAATGCTCGTATATATCTCATTTATTTTCAATAACCATATCTCCAATTTTTCAAGCTGTTTTCAACCTAAATTATAATTATATTGACTGATATTTATATATAAAAATTGGTTATTAATACAAATAACTGATATAAATATCAAATGATAAATGGAGGAAGCGTTAATGAAGTTCCTGACAACTAACATATTGTTTTTCATTTCAATCATTTCTATCTGCCAATCAGGTTATGCGCAGGAGTTGCAAAATCAAGTTGAAATAAATTTTGTGACATATAATATCGCCGGTCTGCCGGATACACTGACATCATCAAGAGAAGTGTCAAAAGCCGATAAAAGATTTCCTGTCATCGCTAATTTCCTTAAACAATTCGATGTGATCGGAATTCAGGAGATATTTATTCCGGAGAGGCATATCATTGAGGATAAACTGAAGACATACTATCTTGTACATGGAACCGATACCGGAAATATAACAAAAATGTATGGCAGCGGTGTTTATATTTTTTCCAGGTGGCCGATATTGAAATCAGCCTTTGAAACATGGGATCAAGCAGAAGATTACGATTCAGTAAGCCACAAAGGATTTGTTATTGCCACAACAAAAGTTTCGGAAGATCTTCAAATAGACATCTACAGTCTGCATGCACAGGCAGGCCATCAATATGTTCATATAAGGGAAAATCAATACAAACAGTTTCATAGCGCATTAAAAAAGTATTCCCTGGGGCAGGGCAGGCCTGTAATTATTATGGGGGATTTTAACAGTGGTCCAAATAAAAGAGATGAATATTTTGCATTTGAAAATGATATGGGCATGAAAAATGTTAACGACGAACTTAAAGGCGTTGATCATATTTTGTACAGTGATAACAAATCAGAGTGGAGCATAGAAGTTGTGCAGGTTAAAAAAATTGAAATGAAAAGATATGAAGGCAAGAGACTGAGTGATCATGAACCTGTTTGTGCAAAGCTCAGGTTTATTCGAAATAAATAAAAAAGGGCCCCGAAAAGGAGCCCTTAAAAGATTCAAAATCACTGAATGAATTAATACATTCCACCCATGCCGCCCATTCCACCCATTCCGGGTGCTCCACCAGGCATAGCAGGCATTGCGTTCTTCTCTGGAATATCTGATATGAGACATTCGGTAGTAAGCATCATTGCAGCAATACTGGCAGCGTTCTCAAGAGCCGATCTTGTGACCTTCGCAGGATCAACAATCCCGGATTTGAACATATCTTCATATTCATTGGTGAGAACATTGTAACCAATATTCTTTTTGGATTTCATGATCTTATCGATCACAACAGCGCCTTCGAAACCAGCGTTTGAAACAATTTGTTTAAGAGGAGCTTCAAGAGCTTTCTTAACAATATTAATCCCGATAACTTCATCTGCGTCGCTGGATGTGATTTTATCGAGTGCCGCAAGACAATTGATAAGGCAAGCTCCGCCGCCTGCAACGATTCCCTCTTCGACAGCAGCTCGCGTTGCGCTCAATGCGTCTTCGATCCTGTGCTTCTTCTCTTTGAGTTCTGTTTCGGTCGCGGCGCCGACTTTGATGACCGCTACGCCACCGGCAAGCTTTGCAAGTCTTTCCTGGAGCTTTTCACGATCATAATCCGAATCTGAATCTTCGATCTGTTTCTTGATTTGAGCTATTCTACCCGTGATGTCGTCGCGCGTTCCTTTGCCTTCGACGATAGTAGTATTCTCTTTTGTAACAGTGATTTTCTTTGCCTGGCCAAGATATGAAATATCAACGTTATCCAGTTTAATGCCAAGATCTTCAGAGATGAACTTACCATTGGTGAGAATAGCAATATCTTCCATCATGGCTTTGCGGCGATCGCCGAATCCAGGGCTTTTAACTGCAACGCATTTCAATGTTCCACGAAGATTGTTGACAACGAGTGTCGCAAGCGCTTCGCCTTCTACTTCTTCACATAAGATCACAAGCGGTTTCCCCGACTGTGCAATCTTTTCAAGAAGAGGAACGATATCTTTCACAGCGCCGATTTTCTTTTCGAAAAGAAGAAAATAGGGGTCGTCGAGTTCACAAACCATATTTTCCTTATCGGTCACAAAGTAAGGAGAAAGATAACCTTTATCAAACTGCATGCCCTCGACCACTTCGAGGCTGGTTTCCGTTCCTTTTGCTTCTTCTACCGTAATAACACCGTCTTTACCTACTTTATCCATCGCATCGGCAATAAGATCACCGATTTCGGTATCATTACCGGAAATAGCGGCAACCTGCATGATCTCACTCTTGTCCTTCACTTCGACAGAAAGCTTTTTGATCTGCTCGACAACCGCGGATGTGGCTTTTTGAATACCGCGTTTGACCATCATCGGGTTTGCGCCGGCTGCTACATTTTTGAAGCCTTCTCTTACCATAGCCTGGGCCAGAACTGTCGCAGTTGTAGTACCATCACCGGCAATATCGTTTGTCTTGCTTGCAACTTCTTTTGTAAGCTGCGCACCCATGTTCTCATTCGGGTTCTCAACTTCAATTTCTTTAGCAATAGTTACACCATCGTTTGTAATTGTGGGTGATCCCCATTTTTTCTCGAGAACAACATTGCGTCCTTTGGGTCCCAGGGTTATTTTAACGGCGTTGGCAACTGCATCTACGCCGCGTTCCAATGAACGCCTGGCTTCTTCATCGAAAGATAATTGTTTAGCCATTTTTATTCACTCCTTTTAGTCTGGTTATTACTTTTTGACCTTGGCAAGAATATCATCTTCGCCAACGATTACAAATTCTTCGCCATCGACCTTGAGTTCTGTTCCACCCCATTTAGAGATGATAACCAGATCTCCAACCGCAACGTTCATAAGAATTCTTTTCCCGTTCTCGTCGAGCTTACCGGGACCTACCGCAACAACTTCAGCTTCCTGTGGTTTTTCTTTTGCTGAATCCGGAAGTAAGATGCCACCAGAGGTTTTTTCTTCTGTGGTTTCCAGTCTTTTCAGAACCACTCGATCTGCTAATGGCTCAAGTTTCATTATAAGTCCTCCCTTCGAACATATAAGTTTTAATTAGCACTCAATAATAATGAGTGCTAAAAATTATTCCATGATTTTTTTTAAAATGCAATAGAGTATAAGAATTTATTTATGAGCTATTATATCAATATACGTTATGCTAACTGCCGATATCTTGATGTATCTCATTATATCGAAGGTTATATTAATTATATAAACAACTTGAGCGCTATGCTATAATGGGCGTGGAAACATTTCCTGTATTATTAAGGATCATATAATGTTACAATTGTATTTGTCATTTGTACTGGAACAATATTTTGCATATGCTGTCAATAAGTTAAAACTATAAAGGACAAACATAAAACATGTCAGATGAAGTTATTAAAGAGAATATAGATAATGATGCTGTATTAGAGCCAGGTTCAAATTCTTCATATTGTGATGAATATCAGAAGCAAAACAGTATTAAGAAAGAAAGAAGAATATACGTGGCTAATGAAGTAAAGGAATGGGTTAAATCAATTGTTATTGCACTTGTATTGGCCCTCGTAATAAAGGCTGTTATAGTTCAGGCGTATATGATCCCTACGGGTTCAATGGAACCAACCATTCAACCGGGTGACAGAGTATTCGGAAACAGATTCATTTTCAGGTTCAGAGACCCGGTTCCCGGCGATATTATTGCATTCAAGCCTCCGGACAGTGTTTATTATGGTTATACCTTCAGGTCCGCAATGGATTCAAAAGAAATGAAGAAGCAGAAAAGAATTCCTTATCTTAAAAGAGTAATCGCCGTACCCGGTGACAGAATAAAAGTTGTGAACGGGATGGTTTACAGAAACGATATTGTTCTTGATGAACCCTATGTAATGAATGATAATGGATGTTCGGTTTATGATAATTTCCCGGGAGATTTCGTGTCTGCTGGAAGTGATCTTATTGAGGTTCCGGAGGGACAGGAATATATAAAAGTGCCTGAAGGGATGATATTTGTTCTGGGTGATAACAGGTGTAACAGTCATGATGGTCACAGATGGGGATTTCTGCCTGTTGAGAATATTCAGGCAAAAGCGTTCTTCAGATTCTGGCCGCCTAACAGGATTGGTTCGGTAAGATAACCGATATTATATTAAATATGAACGATTCAATTATGAAGAAAACCTGTGCTACATGTGCATATAGAGCATTTTGCAAGAAGAGGTTTTCCGTTAATACTGTTAACGGAGAAGTAAAATGCCTCGAATATGCTCCGGACATTTCTCTTTCTTCACATGCCGATGAAGAGGAAAGAAAAGACTGATTTCAGATGTTTTTAATTCAATCGGAGGATGATTATGAATGATAACAGGAAATACTCGGTATTTATTACAGGCTGTTCATCTGGTATTGGAAGATCTCTTGCATGGGAATTTCATAAAAATGGTCACAGAGTGATAGCAACGGCACGTAAAATTGAAACATTGGATGAACTGAAAAACAACGGCATGACAGTCCTGAGCCTTGATATAACAGATCAGGAATCAATAGATAAAGCTGTGAAAGATGCATTAAATGAATTCGGTGGTATAGACATACTGGTGAATAATGCCGGATTCGGTTTAATGGGACCGATAGTCGAGATAGGACTGGATGATTTCCGCAGACAACTTGAAACCAATGTTGTTGGACAACTTGCTATGGTCAAAGCAGTACTGCCGGGAATGATTGAAAAAGGATTTGGAAGAATAATAAATGTCAGCAGCGTATCCGGAGTTCTTGCAACTCCTTTCTCCGGTGCATATTGTTCATCGAAAGCCGCTATGAATTCGATTTCGGATTCATTGAGAATGGAGCTTAAACCATTCGGGATAGATGTGATTTCACTTCAGCCCGGTGGGATTGAATCTAAATTCGGAGATAACGCCACGAAGATACTTAATGAGACAATAAAGAAAAACTCTCTATATGAAAAGATCAAGCCGTTTATAGCTAAAAGAGCGATGGAAAGTCAGAAGGGAGCAATGCCTTCGGAGAAACTGGCCGAGAAAATTGTGTGTTGCGCAACATCTGATTCTCCACCATGTCTTGTAAGACTTGGGAAAAGCTCAACACTTTTGCCGGCTATGAAGACATTGCTTCCGCCTAAAGTAATAGACAGAATATTTCAGAAGAGATTCGGAATCTCGACTATGTGCGAATGAGTTTCAATCAGTCCCTGAATCGGAATGGGACTTCGATGAATTCTCCTTCGCACGGATTGCCTTCAGCAACATGGAGCACTCGGTTTTTAATATCGAATATTATTGATGACAGCGTGCTGCCGGTCTCACCATGGCAGCATACCGTGTTATCGTCTCCCACTCCATCATTACCGCTGTGGTCGCTGAGTATCTTTTTTAAGGTATCGATTGTTATTTCGCCTGCTGCTTCATGAAGCAAAGAATCCGCCGCATCAAATCTTTTTAAACTTGATGTCGCATACAGCAATCCCTGCATTCCGGGAGTATCCCAATAAGTACCTTCAGGCAGATTGGCTTCTTTCATTGCATGAAAATGATTTGTCTGGGCAATTACGCCGGATTCATCGGGTCGTCTTATCCTTGCTCTCGAAGAAGTGAATTCAACAACACAGCAGTCACCGGATTCATCAATCATTCCCATAAATCCCGCATTTCCTCTTAATGGGAAATCGACCATGAACTCAGAGGCTTCCTTGACGTTTTTGCATGTCTCAAGTATTTCCATTACGAGAAGCATATATGGAACGCCTTTGTAATTGAAATCTTTTCCTTTCCATTGCCTTGAGTTATTGCACGCGACCATTAAGCCCGCTTCATTCATGCCCTGATGTGCACCAATGAGCGGTGCCTGGGTAACTGTTAATGTTGCCAACCTGTTTGAATCTTCAGGCACATCTCTTCTCACGACCTGATAATCCTTAAGAAGGTTTGGGAAATCATAATTTCTTCCTGAAAGAGGAACGCCGTCTGCAGTTGATTTTGGTGTTGCATGCACCTGAGTGCATCCACCCGGGACTTTGAGGCTTTTGCCTGCTTCACAAAAAAGTATTTCAAGAAATTGGACACCCCATGTGAAACGATTTCCTTCACAAAGCCCTTCTGCTATTCCATTCACGCGGTCAAATTGATAAGGCAGATATTTCCTGACGGCCTTTTTGGTCATTGTTGTTCCAAGAACACCAAACAGGAACTTGATAACGGAGTTCGGTATTGGCCCCGGCTTGTTTTCGTTCCATAAATCGGAATTGAAAAATAAATCAATCATCTCTTCATAATCATTTTTAAGCTGTCTTCCCTGTCTGAAACCTCTCTCGTATGAATTGCCATCAAGATCAATTATCTGCATTATGAATTTCTCCCCATTTTTCTTATTTTATTTATATGTGATGCTTATAATAATGTCCACTTTCATTTTTCAGCCATGTTATTTCCCCAGTCTGATTTTTCGGCTGACATATCTATAATAATCTCTCCGCCTGAAGCAATATCATTTTGCGTGAAGTATGGTTTGTCTATTGATTTTCCGTTAATTTTCACTCCCTTGACATAAAGTGTTTTGCCGGATGATTTTTTAGCACGGATTACCAGATCTCCGCCTGGCGTTTTAAACCTTGACTCTGTGAAGATCGGAGAGCCTATAAAATACTTGTTTGTGGCAGGGAAGGGCATGAATCCCGCGGCATTGAAAACATACCATGCGGAAAGTGTTCCCCCATCATCGTTTCCATCGAGCCCGGAGTCTTTAGTCGAATACTTCTTTCTCATTATCCATCTGAGTTCTTCCTGGGTTCGATCCGGTCTTCCTGCCCAAAGAAACATGTATGCGGCGTACAGATCCGGCTCGTTTCCATGCCAGTAATATTTATCCGACATCAGGGTGTCAGGCTCTTTATGCGAAAGTTTGAAAAATCTATCAAGCTTTTCATAGTATTTTTCCTTACTTCCGAAAAGGTCGATCAAACCCTCTACATCATGAGGAACGAACCAGAGCCACTGCCATGCGGTTCCTTCCGTGAATTCTTCTCTCCATGATATGTCATTAAACTGTTCTGCAAATTTCCCTTCTGAATCCCGTCCTTCGAAAAAATCCCTCTCGGGATTCCAGACATTTCTGTATGATTCAGCTCTCTTCATGTAGAAATCGTAGTCGGCATTTTTGCCGAGGGCTTTTGCAAGCTGCGCTATTGCGTAATCGTTGTAAGAAAATTCGAGAGTTTTTGACGTGGAATCAGTATTTTTGTCGGAAGGATGATACCCGTATTCCATATAGTCAGCTATGCCGCTTCTGCCTTCATAGCCGGCATCCGGTGGAGTAGGGATAGTAGCGAGTTCCGTGATTCCTTTATAGGCAGTATCTATATCGAAATCTTTTATTCCTTTAAGGTAAGAATCTGCAATTATGATGTCTGCTGAAGAACCTATCATGCAACCGGTATACGCATTTGCGACAGGCCATTTCGGGATATATCCTCCCTGTTCATACATCTTGATAATCGAGATGTTCATATCTCTCTGATATTCTGGAGCAATAAGCGTAATCAGTGGATGGAACGTTCTGAACGTGTCCCACATCGAGAAATCAGTATAGTACTTGAATCCCTGTGTTTTGTGAACCTTGTTATCAAGCCCCAGGTAATCTCCGCCGGCTTCACTGAAAAGCGTCGGCATCAGAAAACTGTGATAGAGAGCAGTGTAAAATATTTCTCTATGTTTGGGACTGCCGCCTTTTACTGTTATACGATTCAGTATGTCTTCCCATTCTTTTTCAGTTCTTTGTCTGAGTGTTTCGAAATCACCAGAAGGATGATCCAGCGCCATGTTCTCTCTTGCTTTATCAATGCTGATAAAAGAGATCGTTACCTGTGCTTCCATAACACCTTTATCTAAGCTGTTAAATTTGAACACGGCACCTGCTCTGGTACCACTTGCTGCTTTTTTGCTCTCGGTATAAACAGAATCGGTCCATGTGCCGTATTCGTCAAAAGACTGATTAAGTTTTATCAGGAAAAAAGTTTTAACGTCTTTTCCCAGTGGCGAGCCGTAAAAAAACCATCCCGTGATTTCATTGTTTTCACTGTCGATATTTATATTTGTATCGATGGGTTTTCCATTTCCGAAGTAATGGCTTGCATTTAAAACAAGCAATGCGTTTTCCGGTTCATCAAAAGTGTACCTGTGATGTGCAGTATAATAACCCGACGTTATTTCAACCTTCACGTCTCTGTCGGGAAGAATCACTGAATAATAACCGGGATGCGCGTGTTCCAGCTTGTGATCCAGAGGAGAGCGATAATTCTTTTCATCTATCATGTCAGCAGGGTTGCCTTTAGCGGGCATAATCATGATATTGCCCAGTCCGGGAACGCCGACGCCGTGTAATCTTGTATGACTGAATCCCCTGATAATATTGTCACCGTACCAGTAACCGCCGCAATGATAAAAAGGAGCAATGCTGTCTCCAAGAGAAGTATCAGGACTGGGCCTTACCATTCCAAAAGGAGCCTGTGGGCCCGGGAAACAGCTTCCTACGCCGAAGCCGTCTCCACCGGTCCCTATGAAAGGATTAACAGCATCGATCAGACGTTCAGAAGCGAACAAGGTAACAGAACTCGAAATGATTAGAAAAACAACGAAACAGAAAAAGCGCAAATTTCTATTCATAATGAACTAACTCCAATATATAAAAACTTTGTTCATATTAAAGAAAATATCTCCTAATAGTCAAATAAAAATATTTATGATGGTTTTGAGGCGGATGATTACATTTTGCGGAAGGTTTTTTTGATCTTCTTTGTTTTTATTCCAATTTTAAAATCATTGTTACCGCAAGCATTCTCTTGATCACAATTAACGTAATAATCATAATTCGTATTTTGTTTTATTAGTATTGTGTCAATGGAAGACAAATCAAAATTAACAAAGTCAATTAAACCGGTCATGTTAAAAAGTTTTCCTGAAAGTCTTGAATTTTCACCCAATAATATCCCGCAATCTACATAATAATATTTTGCTCCAATAATTGTTTCCCCGCTCCGCAGCCACTCATGATCAATAACAAGCTTATATATTCCTGGAGGAACTTCCTCGAAATAGTATTCTCCGTTTTTTGAGCTGAAGGTTTCTTTGAAATATTCACCGTTTTTTTCAAGATAAAGTCTTATCTGACTCGAATTAATTTCAGAAAACCTTGTGAAATAGTTCTTATTGTCAACAGATATATTGCCTGAAATTCTACATGTATATGTTAAAGGTATATCCAACAGCTCATTTCTACCGCTTTTTATCTTCACAAACTTTTTTTCATCTTTCCATATAAGCCCTACAGGATAAGAAAGTTTATCTAGTACCACACTGTATGTATCAGAATCTATGCCTTTAATATTATAGTTTCCATTCCTGTCCGTTTTAGCATGATACGTATTACTCAAGCTTATGTTAGTGTTGCTCAGAGGAATGTCGCTGTTTCCGAAAACTCCATTTCTGTCAGCATCAATATAAACTCTGCCTTTCATGGTGCCATTCTTTTTATACGGTATCTTTATATCCAACACTCTGTTTATTGTTGCTGAAAATACTTTTTCATTATTTAAATGCCTTTTGAATAATTCATATTTTAGATTCAGCCTGTCCTTTTTTGATAGAATCGCATCTATGCTAAATATCTGTTTAACCAGCGTCGAGCCAGTGTCAAACGAGAGAGTTTCGATTTCTCTCAATCTTCCTGCTGATATCTCAACATTGTTGCCGGGGATTTTATAACTGAATATCGAAGAATATCGTCTCGATTTCCTGGTATCCAGTTCGTAACTTTCAAAATCAATTGAATCTACAAAGCTTAACGATGTTCTGAATCTCCTCTTTTCATAAATTCCAGAGAATTCATATTCCCTGAATGAATTTTTATTTGATGCGGATTTTTCATTTCCAAATTCAACACCTGCAATCATGTTTAAATTCTTGAACTTTTTTGAAATTCTTGTCGTAATAGAATCTCTATTAATTCTGTCTGTGCCGAAATCATTTATCATACTGCTTTGATCGTATGATGTTTTTGATAAATAGCCGGTTATACTTGTGTTCGAGTTTTTGAAATGTTTTGAAAGCCCGATTGAAAACGACTGGTAGATATATGGAATGGATAATATTGATAGATCATCTTTTATTGAGTGAACTTTTTTACTACTGACTATTTTTGAGAACAGTTTGTATTCGGTACTTTTGTATTCGGTACTTAATTCGATTCCTTTTTGATATCTTCCTGAAAAAAATGATTTAGAACCACTTTGTAACCCGATACTGAGCTGAAATTTATTATCTGTGTATATGCTGTTAATTTTCAGGCCATTTCCTGTTTTGATATTCTCATCATCAATAAATTTAGTCGACGCAATCGTGAACACAGGATTTATCAGTAAGTTTTCATTAACTTTATAATCCGCATGAATTGATGTTGATCTCTGCCATTCATATATATTGCTGTTAAAATTAGATTTAACAAGTTCAGTTCCATATGTAAGAGAACTGTCCACGCTATTTTGGAAACGGATTACACCGATATCACCAGTGCTGTTTTCGCCATTAAAGAGAGATAACTCATAATTACTAATTTGCTTCATGAATGATAGTCCAACAAAATTCCTGTTGTTTATTAACATCGATGAGGTGGGAATATTCTGATTTCCTATTTTAAGAAAATTATATTTGTAAGAAATCTCATGCAATGAAGAGCTTTCCTCGAGTTTGTTTCTTTCAGAGTAGAACGACACATTCGATTTGAGAGCAAATTCGCGCTCCTGGAATGAAGGGACTGAAAGATATAGATTCGATCCCGGCGACGAATCCGATCTGTGCAGATATCTGTAATTAACCTTCAAATTAATATATTTGTATAATTCGACTTTTGTATCTGAAACACTATTATCTATAAGTGTATTGATAGATTTTTCATATAGATGAAAACCCGAGTTGAATACTTTGATATTTACATGTGATTCGTTTTCAAATTGATTTCGGCCTGCGACAAGCGAAAATTGTATATTTCGTGACTCCTTTGATTTTAATACTATTTTATTAGGCACTTCTGTTGGTAAAACATTTTTGCCGGTTGATATTTTTACTTTAAACTCCTGCTGTGAATTACCGCAATTTTCAAGACCGAATATATACGAAGTACTTGTATCGGCTTTAATGTATAAAACATCGGGAAGGTTTGATACGTTAAGACAGATTTCGGATTCCATTAATAGTTTAATTTCAGATTTTATTTTAATATACGGTTTATCAAGCGAGGTTAAATTTATAACTACCGGTAATTCCGTTAATTCTTGAATACTACCGTCGATCATTAAAGTTAAGGGGATTTTAGTTTTGGAAAAAGGAATAACTGATATGTTTGAGAGTTTACTTACTAATTCTATCTGTTCAGGAACATCCAGTTTCACGGAAAATGTATATTCAGTATCGGACTTGTTATCAATCGTGAATGATATAGTTGTGAATTCATAGGGCTTTACTTTTTTTTCATAAGATACAGAGGGATAAATTAATACGGATTGAGCACATGCATTTAATGTGATTAAAAATATGATTGCGAATAATGCGAACAGAACATTTTTAATCATTACAAATCCTCGGTTATCGTGAAAATCACATTAAGACTGTAGTCCGAAGGGACATCATACCAGTCAGTTAATAATTTGAAATCGATATCTACAATCGCATTACCGCTACCTGATAAAACAAACTCATCAGTGGTTGTAATTGATGAATATATCCCAGTACCATTGATGCGCCATTGAAAATCACTTGAAGGTTTATTTCCGAATGTTGAAGAAAAATATTCAACAGAAGTTTTCGTATTTATTGTCCAATTCAATGTATCAGGGTCATCTATAGTTAATCTCAGTGCATAATCACTTGTAGAGGCATTGTTTTCAATAAATCCATTATCGAGGTATTCTTTTGTCACAGTACCAAAATCAACTGTGCTTAAATCCGAATTTATCGTTAAAGCAACACTTAATTGAAATGGCAATATTACAAATACAATTGTTGCAAAAATCAATTCATTTGCTTTCAGAACAGTATTCATTATTCAATCCGATTATCTAATTTAAATGGTATTGAAAATCTTGCCTCGCCGGCAATAAGTCCGTCACCTCCGTAATCAATTATCGCTATCGCGAGGTAATCCCCTTTATCAAGATTATTTGGTATCGTCATCTCAATATTTCTTAACCTATACGGCATAACATATAGATTCTTAGGCAATTCATATCTTTCTACTGAATTTCCATCAAAATCTCTTATTTCTAAAAACCCAACTGGATTTACTAAAGTATCTCCAGTGTTCTTAATAACTATCTGCGCTTTCATGGCATTTTCTGAATTTACGTCGGAATACAAAAATTCGATGTCTGTTATTTCACTCTCTTTATCAATCTTTGATTCTACATTTATGATGACTCTTACCGCATAACGAAAAGTGGCATTGATCTTCACTTTCATTGAATCATTTGATTCTGATGGTTTAACAGGTCTTGATGTCCCTTCTATCATAATGAATGTCCAGTATGTTCCGGAAGCAATCTCCGGCACTTCTATTAAATAATTAACTTCTTTTAGTGATTCGGATTCAATTAGTAATTGTGTCGGGCTAAGCGAAAACCAGTCCGCACATGATCTGGACGAGTTTTCAGATTTCAGAAATATATCTTTTCCATCAGAAGATTTGTCCCAGTCTTCGAAATATATTATTGAGCTTTCTATTATTGAGCTATCATTAATAATCGATATTGAACCGGAATATTTTTCACCGGCCCTTACATCCAGATCTATTTTCATTGGAATTATATTGAGAGCATTTACTGTTGAACATTGAAGAAAAGTAATTACAAATACTAATTTCAATAAATTGTATCGTTTCATTTCAGTGCCTCTTCATTACAAATTAATAATCTAATAATTATTAAACTGATATGGTCATTCTATTGGCTGTTTCAAATCTTGAAGCATTTATAAAACAATTTTCAGGCGAGCTTGCAATATTGAGAATATTTTCCAGTTGAAGTCTTTTTATAATGGTCGTAATGTGATTTGACAGGTTATAAATTGCAAAATAACCTTCATATGACTGGACTATTTCTCTTACTCGAAGCAGAAACACAATCCCATGGCTGTCTAAGAATTTTATATTCTCCATGTTAATTATTAATTTAATATTTGGTTTAAGCTCCCTTATGATTTTTCTTTCCAGTTTTGGGTAGCTCCTTGATTTGATATCTCCGTATGGAAGTATCACTACAAGATCTTTCTGTGTAAAAAAAGTGTATTTTTCCATTATATTTACCTCTTAAGCAATTAATTTGTTGTAACAGTATATGTAAGATCAATTGAATATGTTCCTGAAGAATCTGTTGATGGATCAAGTATCACTTTGTATCTTATTGGACTTGAAATGTAAGTGTCACCAGAAGCTTGATTTGTAAGCAGATTAACCGGAGTTGTTGCATCGGTATCATCAATTGATACAAAATTGGAGCCATTATCAAGGCTTACTGATAAATCTGAAAGAGCTTTTGTTGTATTTGGATTTGATCCTCCGGATGTAGAAAAATAATCTGATACAGAGGTGGATTTTATTGATATTGACCATTGCTCGTTAGATGTTACTGCTAATTGACCTGTAGTTATCCATTGAATTTCATGAGATGAAAGGTCTGAAAGGGTTACATCTGATAAGGAAGGCATATTAAGATCACCTGCATATGTGGATATATCAACAATTACCGGAATATTAAAACTGATTGCAACTGATTCAGTATCCTGAGCAGCTAAGACAGATAACGAATTAAAACAGATCAATAACATAAGGTTTATCAAAATCTTCTTCATTTCCGGATTCCTCTCGGTTAATTCCATTTATGATTATTTGAACAATCCATCCAGCTGATCATTTATCTTGTCGATATTTATTCTGCAATCTATATGCCAAAGATTGAATGACTTCCTGCGAATTCAAAAAAACCTTTTAGAATAACAATTTTGCATAATGAATCCATATATTATTTTTATCATTTTTATTGATTGTAATTTCAGGATTACAAATGTGTTTGCGCTGATCAACCACATAAAATGTTGCATTGAAAATTAAACATGAATTCTAAATTTGATCAACTCATTAATTGCTGTTTAATTGGACAATATGGAACAGGTAAACATTCCTTGCAATGCTCAACTTATCATTTGAGAATTAAATAAATCTATAAACTAATTATCAAAAATGAATTTCCATTTTGGAAATAATTTCAATTCTGGAAAGAAATAATCAACGAAAAAGATAAAATAAGCGTCGATGATAAAAATAATAAAGCTTTTCAATAAAGGGATATTTGAGTTTATTAAAATTATTCACGTACTTGTCATGCCTATTGCTTATTTGTAAGCATACGAAACGAAAGGCGGTAAGCAAAATGAAAAGAATAGCAATAGCGACAATAATATCAATAAGCTTACTTGCTGGCTATGCGAATGCTAATGATGTATTAACCGTAGACTTCAGATTTGAGATACCTCAATATGTTTCAATAGATGAGAATAATTTTGTCAAGAATATACCCGGTCACAATGTTCGTTCTAATAGAAACGAACTTTTCAATCCAGATAGTGTGACTTCTAATACTGACTGGAAAGTATATGTTTCGACTTCATCAGACGACAATGAGTACACTGAGTACAAATCAAATGACAACACAAATGTGGAATTACCAGAAGAAACAGAACAGGTCGATGAAGTGAATCTGACATATACGATACTGTTAAATCAGGAGGTGTAACATGAACAGCTTCAAACTGAAAAACATTATTAAAACAGACAGCTATTACAACGATGACATGTATTTGTTCAAGCCGGTGGAAGAATGCCTGAAAATAAAATTTGCCAAGTATGGGGTAAATAATAGTAAAAAAGATAAATATACTAAATATATAAAGGAGATAGTAGAACAAGAGAAGGAAAACTCACTTCTTCATAATCATGAAATGGAATTAGACGTATTTTATATTATGATGACCTGAATGAATGATAGAATAATCATCAAATTTTAATATTGTACTCTCTGATTTTCCTGTAAAGTGTGTTATATCCAATACCAAGTTTTTTAGCTGCCATGACAACATTTCCATCACATGCGTTCAATGCATCGTTAAAAACTCTCTTTTTTACTTCTTCAAAGGGAATTATTTCATCCTCAAAAGTGATTGTCTGAGATGAGTGATTATGATTTTTAACAATGTCTCCTGGTAACATATTTTCAGATAAAACATCATTGTTATTAAGTATTACACATCTTTCAATTGTATTTATAAGCTCTCTTATGTTTCCCGGCCAGTTGTAGCTTGTTAATATACTCATTGCGTTCTCATCAATAGATGTAAATGATTTGTTGTTTTTTTCAGAGAAATAATTAAGAAAGTGCCTCGAAAGGGCAGGGATATCGCTTTTTCGTTCTCTCAACGCAGGAAGTCTGATTTCTAATACATTTAATCTATAATAAAGATCGTCCCTGAAATTTCCTTTTTCGATTTCTTCAGCCGGATCTTTTTTTGTTGCTGATACTATTCTTGTGTCTATAAATATCTTTTTGTTTCCTCCTACTCTTACAACATATCTTTCCTGAAGGAATCTTAATAGCTTTACCTGTAATGCCAATTTAAGCTCACAAATTTCATCAAGGAATAATGTACCGTTATTCGACAATTCGATAGTGCCCGGTCTTGATTCCGTAGCACCTGTGAAGGCTCCTTTTTCATGACCGAAAAGCTCGCTTTCCATCAGGTCTTCAGGTATTGCTCCACAATTAACTTCTACAATATCTCCCTGTCGCTTGCTCTTTTTATGAATTGCCTGAGCAACCAATTCTTTGCCTGTACCGCTTTCACCGGTTATCATTATTGTGGAATTGCTCTCGGCAACAAGATCAATCGTGTCATATATCTTTTGCATCTTTTTGTCAGAACCAATAATTCCACAATAACTTTTTCTGGAATTATTTTCGGTATCCATTATTTTCCTTGACATCATAGATGATTTAATGGCATTTTTGACCACTATTGATAGTCTTGTTATATCAATAGGTTTAACGATAAAATCATAAGCTCCGTATTTCATCGCCTCAACAGCAGTTTCTATCGTCCCATGAGCAGTTAAGATTAATATTGGTGTGTTTTTTAATAGCGGTGATAACTCTTTTAATATTTCGAGTCCGGATTTCTGAGGCATTTTCAAATCTAGAATAATTATATGCGGATCTAACGAATTTACTAAATCTATTGAGATCTCTGTACTATCAGAATATTCAATTGGCTTGAAACCCAGCTTTCTAATATAAAAGGAAAGCAATCTGAGAATATCTTTATCATCATCTATTAATAATATCTTTTCCATTGGCAATATCCTTTTCGTTTATAACATATCAAAATACATACCAACAGATTGATTTTCATACTCTTTCTCTCTTTCTAATTCAATAAAACAAAAATATGTGCATAATATAAAGAATATATATAGAAATATATATTTCGATTTAATTCCTTATCCTTATTTTGATTTTCTCGTGACAAATTTTATGCTTCGTTTTTTAACAAATTTGTAATATTTGAATTACATAAACATCAAAACAGCTTCAAATAAAAAAATGTAAATGAGAATCAACATAATGTAACCTTCCAGGTTACAAATAATTCTCAACAATGATATTTTTTTTGTTTCGAAATAATGAAATCAGTAAATAATAACATAAACAAAGGTTTTTATTTAAACAATCTTTTCCGAAGATGTTTGGCAGATTATTTGCAATTAATTAAGTCAGTTACTTAAGGAGGGTAAAATGATGAAAGATGAGATGCAGGGCACAAATCTTCGGGAAAAATGCTTGTATTACAACGAAAAATGCAATAAGAGAAATAAAAAAGCGATAGCGATACTTAATAAGAGCAAAAGCAATACAAGGATCAAATCAATTTTAATATTAATAACCATTCAAGTATGTTTTGCAATAATGTTATTTGCAGTTCCAACATTAAGCTCATCCAATTTATTAGATAATATATTTATTCCATCTGAACAAATATTAAAAAGTGGAAACCCGGCAATCATGACAAATGTAATTGCAGATGAGATCGTAATAATTGCAACTCCAATAGCTATATTCTTGATTACATACATGGTGATTATCTTCTCCGGCATAAAGTCATCGTTTCTGAAGGTTGCCAGGATAAGGAAATAGAAGAAAGAATAAGTTATATTTTACTTACACTAGTTATTTGAAATCTTTACTGGATATACCATATTTCTTCATGGTTCTATGTAAAGTTTGTCTGGTCAATCCCATCTCATCAGCACTTTTCATAACATTTCCATGATTTCTTTTCATTGCTTTGCAGATAAAATCACGCTCGAATTCATTGTTGATTTTTTCCTGAGCCTTTTTGAAATCAACTGAATCAAAGTCTGAAGTATCTGTATTGTAGCTATGGTTTTCTTTATTCAAAGATTTGAATTTATCAGGCAAAAGATCTTTAGTAATATTATTGCCTGTCAAAAGAGCAATTGCCCTCTGAATAATATTTTCCAGTTCGCGAACATTCCCCGGCCATTCATAAAAATTAAAAGCCTCAAGGAAATCATTTTCAAACACAACATCGTTATTTGCATGTTTTCTAAGAAAATGCTTTGCAAGAAGCGGAATATCATCGATTCGGTCTCTTAGAGGTGGAATTTTCAGTTCGATAACATTAAGCCTGTAGTATAAGTCCTCTCTGAATTTACCTTCAGCGACTTCAGTTTCCAGTACTCTATTAGTGGCGGAAATTATTCTGCAATCTATGTTTATCGCTTTCGAGCTTCCTACCCTCATAATTTCTTTCTCTTGAACTGCACGCAATATTTTTACCTGCAATGATACTGGTAACTCACTGACCTCATCTAGAAATATCGTTCCGTTATCAGCATTTTCGAAATGACCGATTCTTTTATTGATTGCGCCGCTGAACGCTCCTTTCTCGTGACCGAATAATTCTGCTTCCAAAAGATTCTCCGGTATCGCGCCGCAGTTTATCGCAACAAAAGGTCCATCACCTCTGTCACTTGCATTATGTATACTTCTTGCAAAAACTTCTTTTCCTGTTCCGCTTTCGCCTGAAATAAGAATATTCACATCTGTTTTCGCAATTTGCTCGGCTAATTTCTTAGTCTTTATGAAACTGTCGCTTACGCCTATAATGCTGTCGAATTCAAAGTAATTTTTTACACGTGTTTCTAAAAATTCAATTCTTTCCTCAAGCTGTCCTTTTTTAAGTGCATTTTTTATTGTCACTATAAGTTTTTCAAAGTTAACAGGCTTTTCTATAAAGTCGAATGCGCCATATTTAATGGCTTCAACTGCAATTTCTACAGTTCCATGACCTGAAACGACAAGTATTTCTGCAGGATATTTAATCTCTCGCAATGAATTTATAAACTCCAGCCCACTCATACCAGGCATTTTTAAATCGACAATTATCAGATCAACATTTTGGAATTTCAAGAAACCAAGTGCTTCCTCGGCATCATTTTTCGTATATACTTCATAACCATAATTATCCAGGAATTTCTTTATCATTCTTAATATTGCTTCTTCATCATCTAAAACAAGTATTCTCTCAGGCTGATTATTCATTAGACGAATATCCTCGCTCAAAAAAAACATTATTTTCTTGCAGTTCGATAAATTAATTAATCAAAGATAATTATGAAGGGTATTATATCACTCATTCTTAACGCTATCAAATTCGTTTTATGCAAATTTGATAATAGCGAAATCATTTATTCTTTGTTTTATTATCTAATGGATTATTCACAACTGAGAAAACTGATTTTCATATCTTCGAACAACTTACAATAGTATTCTATATCAATATCTTCATTTATTTTCCGGCTTAAATCCTTTTTGATCAACTCTTCCCATATACAAGCAACATTACTTACAGATAAATATCCGTAAGTTCCAGCTGCACCATGAATTTTATGAATATTTTCATACAGTCTTTCAAGCATTATGTCATCTGAATCAGAAATCATATTATTTAGACAATCCTCAATAATGTACAACTGATCGAAAAAGGATTCTATATATAATAATCGTATGTCCGAAAATTCATCATCTTGATAATACAATGCAGTATTTTCTTCGATTCCTAATATTTTAGATACATAAACCGTAAATGATTTGTATTGCCTGAATTTATGAAGAAATATGTTTATATGGAGTTTAACAATGAGCTCCTCGATCAAGGATATTTCACCGAAATACTCTGTAATAAGTATTATCGGTATTAATGCCGAATGATTTTCTTTTCTCAATTTTCTACACAAATGAACAGCATCGAGACTAGGGACTGTACCATTGATGATTATCAGGTCTAAGTCGGATAAACCATTTGTTGATATCGCTTGAAATAAATTATCCGCCTGTAAATATTCGATCCTCTTATTTTCTATTACAGGCAACATAATATTATTAATAATTTCATCGGGACTCACAGATAATATAGTTTTATTATTTGACATATATCACCTTAATTCAAATACGCGCCAACCTGTTCCGAAAGAGCAATTGGATCAAATGGCTTTTCTATTATTCCAACAGCACCGTTATTAATGAATTGTTGTTTTTCATGGGCTTGAACCTTTGCTGTGATAAATACAACCGGTATTTCATTAATAGTTGAATCGCTCTTTATCGAATTCAATACAGATAAACCATCCATACCCGGCATCATAACATCCAGAAGAATAATGTCCGGTTTTTCATTATTCAGAATCTTCAGCGCTTCTTCTCCGGAAGATGCAAGTATGACTGAATAATTACCAATTCGCGTTAAACTTAATTCGGCAACACGCCTTATATCCTGTTCATCATCAACCAAAAGAATAGTTTTATTTTGCATTATGCACCCCTTGTCTTTATTGAAATGTTTTTATCATTCAAATCATCAATGATATCTATAACATTGTTGATAAATACATCTTCAGGTATTTTTAATTTTGTAAAGAAATAAGTTTCCGGCCCCGACAATTTGTTAATCTCGCCTTCTGATAGTTCCTTGCAAGAATATACCGCTACAGGAATACCATTGTACTGATAGCTGTTTTTCAATTTTTCTGCTACATAGAATCCATCGCCATTCTCCATAACAACATCCAGAATTATTAAATCGGGTTGTGAATTTTTGATTGACTCAAATCCTTCTTTCCCATTTTTTGCAGTAAACGAAAGGATTCCCCTTGATTCAAGCATTTTTCCAAGCAAATGAAGAAGTTCGTCGTCATCATCGATAATCAATACTCTAGGAGGACCCTGATCCCTGGTAGCCCTATATACAGCTTCAACTAATGATTTGGTTTGAACAGGTTTTGTTAACCAGTCTATTACCGGGGGATATGAAATATCATCAAATTCATCCGGTCCTGATCCGCTCAGGAAAATAACCGGGATTCTTTTCGTTGCTTTATTTTCTTTGAAATATTTCAATAGATCGAGACCTGATATATCAGGCAATCCAATATCAAGGATTATTGCATCAATATTATTTTGTTCAGCGATTATTTTTGCCTCTTCTCCATTTAGCGCGTTATATGTTTTAAATCCTTCTCTTGAAAAGATCCTGTTAAGCAAGTTCAATATTTGCTGTTCGTCATCAACTATCAGAATCGACTTGTTCGTATTTCTTTTCAATTTATTCGTAATAAGGTTATTGTTCGAACAGGTCTTTGAATCCTGTGAATCATTATTGCACTTTAAGGTAAAATATACAGTTGTTCCTTTTCCCAATTCAGACTCAAACCATATTTCACCACCATGTCCTGTAACTATTGCTTTGCTGATAGAAAGACCTAATCCGGTTCCTCCTTTATTACGCGTGCTTGAACCATCTACCTGCTGGAAATTATTGAATAGTTTGTCCTTGAATTCATCCGGTATTCCTATTCCATTGTCGGAAATACTCGAAATTATCATGTCATCCTGTCTGCAAACATCTATTGCTATCGTTTCATTATCCGGTGAAAACTTTATTGCGTTAGACAATAAATTATCAAATACCTGAAGAATACGATCACTATCTGCTTTAATTACTTCATCAACGACATTGCATTCAAGCTCGATTTTCTTCTCTTTGGCCAGGCCGTCCATCTCAGATATACTTGTTTTCACAATATCGCTAATGTTTACATTCTCAAGCACAATTTTGGATTTACCGGATTTGATTTTTTGAAGATCCAATAAATCATTTATCAATCTCACCAATCTATCTGTGTTGTTACACGCAATATCAAGCATTTCTTTCACTTCATCATCTATGGACCCAAATATTCCATTTGTTATAAGCCCTAATGAACCTCTTAACGAAGTAAGCGGAGTTCTCAATTCATGAGAAACATTAGAGATAAACTCATTCTTCAATCTATCCATTTTCTTCATTTCTGTAATATCTCGGAATATTGATGATGCGCCTGTGATGATATTATTATCGTCTCTTATCGCCGATGTTGTTATCATTACATCCCTTATGATGTTATTACTTGTGTTGATTGCGATCTCGTTTTTATCTACATATTCACCATTTAAATGTTTTTTTAAAGCATCTTCAAAGACACATTTGTTCTCATCGGGCACAAGAAAAGAAATATTTCTTCCCAGCACTTCCTGCGATTTATAACCAAATAAATATTCTGCGCCTGAATTCCAGCTGATTATTTCACCTTCGAGATTATGCCCGATTATTGCATCGTCAGAATGTTCGACTATTGACGCAAGAGTATTTTTGTATGATTCCTGTTTCTTGAATTCAGTAATATCTCTTGCGATACATAATATTGCGTATGGTTTATCATTGCGAAAAATCAGGGAATTCTTTGTTTGAATGATTCTTTCTTTTCCTGTAATTCTGAATTCGACAGTATTACTTATAGAGTAATTCTCCATTATTTCCATCATTGAGCTGAAAAATTTGTCATGATAATCCTTGTATAAAATATCAAGTATGTTGAAATCAAAAATCTCTTCCTTTTCTATATCAAATAAAGTCAGCGCTGCAGGATTAGCATCGATTAGATTGCCTTCAAAGTCATGTATATATATACAGTCCACAGATCTTTCAAAAAGAGTTCTATACTTCTCCTCACTTGTTCTTATCTTTTCATTAATATATTTTCTTTCCGTAATATCCCTGACGATTATCTGAACCTGATTAGACTCATCATTTGTTGAAAACACTGTTGGATGAGCTTCCGCCCATCTGTAGCTACCGTCTTTGCATATAATTTCAAACTGCATGCTATCCGGCGCGGTTCCATCATTGAGCATCTCAAAATGCCTGTCTATCGAGCTGACAGATTTGCCGGTCAGAAATTGCACTTCTTTGAAATGTTTGCCAATTATCTCTTTTTTAGAAAATCCTGTTAATTTTTCAATAGACGAACTGACATCAAGCGTGTTTCCCGAATAATCACTTATGATTATAGAGTCCGGTGAATTATCAAATATTGTTTGTAATCTTTTTTCTCTATCATTTAACTTTATTTCAGATATTTTTCGATCAGTAATATCGATTGAATTAACCTGTATTGATATTACTTCGTCTGAATATACAATTGGTGTTATAAAATTATCAAACCATGCTGTTTTTGAATTGTCTATACGAACTTCCGATTCAAATGTAATGTAATTTTCACCGTTGCTTATTCTTTTCACAACATCATAGAAGCAATATTTGTAATAATCTGAAAGTGATTCCAGATCCCATATATATTTCCCTAATATCTCTTCCCCGGGGATATTGGTAATTTTATGATTCGCATAATTGGAATCGACTATTTTACCCTTATTATCAAGAATAATAATACAATTAGGTGAATGATCGAAAACAGATTTGTATTTTGTTTTACTTTCTATAAGGTTAAGTTCTGTTTCTATTCTATGATTAAGCTCTTTGTTAAATGATAACTTAGCAAGGTTTAATCTCTTGTTAACTTTATATAGATATAAAATCGCGCATACTATGAATGTTAAGAAAATAAATAATGTTAAGAATAGAAATCTATTTTGGTGTGCCGCAATTGTAAAATCATTTTTTTTAATATTATTATAAGGAAATATTTTTAATTCTTTGAGGCAATCATGTACTGTTTGATAATTTTCAGGAATAGTCCATCCGCCGGATTTTGAAGCTATTGCAGCATTACTGTTTTCAGGCATATTAATTAATGATCTTGAAACTGCATCAGATATAGCTATCGAAGTATTCTTTAATTTTGATATCGGCCATTCAGGATAAAGTCTTGTTGAACACAGATACGGAAAATCTTCATGATCAGTGCGATTAATAATCTTTATATTATTTAAGTCGATTTTTTTCTCAATGTGCATTTTCTCAAGCACTTCTGTTCTCGCAGTTCCAGCATCCGTGTTGCCGTTCACAACGTTATAAACAACTTCTTCATTCGTTCCGGTAAACACCGACTTAAAATCATCATCATGAAAAATACTCTTTCCCAACAACTCTCTTTTAGCAGAAAGCCATCCGCCCAGTGAGTTTTCACCAACAGCACTTATAGTTTTCCCATATAAATCATCAAGTGTATTGATGTCATGCCTTTCTTTTAATGTAAATACAACGCCTCCGTACATATTGTAGAATCTACCCAATGTGTCGATTTTCTTAATTGTTGCAATTCGACTTATTCCATATTGTTTTTCAAGACCAACATAAATTGCTGAATTTACTAATACAAATTCAATTTTTCTATTCTGAATTGCTGCGAATATCTCGTTGAAATTTAAAGCAATGATCTTGAATTCATAGTCATCTATTGATTCGGTTAAATAGCTTGCAGTAGGCTGCCATTTATTAGAACACAAAACTTTGTCATCTACACAATAAACACCAATATTGATAATCTTATCTGTTTTAGAATAAGCATTCACGCTTACAAATAGAAAACTCAAGAGCCCGACAATGATATATGTAATAAAGCATTTCATTTTCATTAGCACTTTCCAATATGACAAAGAGCGATTATGCAATATATGAAACAGTTGAAATAATTACGATATATTGAATTATTCACAGTGATTTTCTTTATCCTACGCAGAAATCAATTCCGTATCCAGTTCAATTATTTTATCAAAATGAGAAATGTCTTCTTTATTGTCTATGCCCATTTTTAACAAATCGTTTATGAAATTGTAATTTGCATCAATTTCACTTAATACTTTTTCATTCAATCGTGACAGATGCGTATCAATAATCTCAATTTCAATAATATTATCATTTATAACTGATCCGGGATTTGCAATCTTAGATGCATCGGTTAATGTCTCGATATATTTACCAGGTATATTCATTTGACTAACCTCATCGTTTTTACTTATTTATTGCAATAAGGTTGCCATGTACTTATTTTTGCAAATAAATTTTAAAAGCTATATTTGAAGGATATATTTTCTGTTCAAATCACCAGTTTTCATAAAAGACTAATACAATGTAACCTCACCGGTTACATTAATGGAATGTATTATTTACCTTTTGTATTTATATTGAGAAGACAAATATTGGGTTACTTATTATCTTGATCCCGCTATTTGAATCAATTTCTATCCTGAAATATGAATCATTAATATCTTTACTCTTAAAATCTACAGATAAATTGACCGGTGTAACATCATCAATGATCTTTATAACCTTTCCGTTTTTAATAATTTTTAATTTAATATTAACTTCTGGCTCTGGATAAGAGCATATACTTGTGACTAGACTGATATCACCATTAGAATTCAGGATTTGCCCTGAAAATGCTTTTAATGCATCATCATGAATATAAAAGTCATCTACAATTAACCCTTTGTTTCCCTGTGCCATTAATACATACATAGAGCCTTTTTTAAGTGCGTCAACGATATCATTTTCATTATTCGACTTTGCTATAAACACAGTTTGAACGTCTGAGAAGTTTTTATTAGATTCATTTCCATAATAATCAGCTTCTCCGACAGCCCAATAAATATCTTTTCTTTTTCCATTAACATAATCCAGTAAATCTCTGTCCCATATTCCGCCTGGTCTTGCGATCTTATCATATCCTTCATACAGGGCTGAAAATGCCGTAAAACCATTTGTCAAAGACAACATTTCCGAATATGGTTTACCAACTGCATGAACTTTCATTTTTCTTTTTACCGGGTTAATTATTCCTGCAACATTAAATAAACCATCACCGTAATTGTATGTTTTGTCATAATGTGTTTCAGGATGAGACCATATTGCAACCCCACTTTTTTCTCCAGCATAATCTATCACTTTTTGATATGGTTCAGTTTTGTATGATTTATACTTGCTGAATTCATTTGATTTGATCGGCAGGCATGAACAAATACAGAGCAAAGAAATAAAGAAAAGAATTACCGATAATTTCCTGTATGGGAAAACCGAGCAGTAAATTGCTGAGTTCGAGTATTTACCAAGCATAATTTTCATGTTTTTTCTTTTAAGAAAAAGATATATGGAAAGTGCAAGAATCAATAACAAGAGTGTAATAGACGTGATAGATTGGTATACGTAGTTTTTTGAAAAAGGATTTGAGATATAAGGAATATCAGTCCACTGCTTATCATTCTTTAATCCTAAAACAAGTAATTCTTTATCCCAGTCTTTTATCTTGATATTCTCATCCAGAAAGGAACCTTCCCAACTGTAATGAGGGGCTATTTCCAGTCCGGGGATAATGGTAACGTCTTCATTTGAATCATTTACACTTCTTATCTCTTTTAAGTAATTTCCCAATTTTGCAGGCTCTATCGACTTGTCTTTAATCTGAAGCTTTATTATCTGATCAAAAGGCCTGATACCATATTCCCATTCACGCCCGATTTTATCCGTTAAGATAACAGCTTTTACATTGTTATTTTTTGCTATGGCAGCAATGTTTTCTACCGAATATTTTCCACCGCTATAATTAGAATGAACATGTATTACAGTTGGCACATTAATAGTTTTCATGGTCAGTTAACAAAACAAAAATCTTACAATTGCATTATTTCTATTTTGTCTTCTTTCTCTCTGATCTTTACATTGAAATAATCTCTTTCAAGCTTTATGAATGAACCGGGAGATAATATTTGAACTCCCGCATATGCTACATTAAACACATGCAACATAGCTTCGTCCGAATACTGCACTTTTATTTCCATGTCTGTTGTATTCGTATTTGAATTTATCAAATCATTCAGCTTGTTTCTGATTCGAACCGATTTCTCTTTAAGTAAATTCAACTTTTCTTCCATCATAGGGGGCAATTCTTTCTTTAACTGAATGTTCTTCAGCCACTGTATTTGAGAATTGAGTCTCCTTAATGAATTGGTATAGTAATTTGTCATATTAAATATCAAATTCTGATCTTTTCCACGGAAATTTGGAGAACCCATTTCTATTATAGTTTTTACAATTGATGGCGAGCCAAGATTATTTACTGATATTGTCCCGCCGGCAATTATTCTTCCACCTATGATCCTTCCTTTCGTTTTATGGATTACTTGAACGTTATTTTTTGAATGAATTTTGCTGTTAATTATATACTGTTCCGCATAAACATTACCCTGGCAGTTGACTATAGCATTCTCAAGCGATCTCACTTTCAAATCTTTGGCGCAATTCAGATAACTATTATTGTCTCCGTAATATCCTTTTTTAATTATTACATCTCCTCCGGATTCTATAATTGCCTTATCCACATTACCTTCTATTTCAATTAATTTTTTAGCTTTTATTTTGAATCCTGGAAGAACATTCCCATTTATTTTAACAATTCCCTGGAAATCAATATTTCCTACCGAATAATCAACATCACTGTCTATTGTCAATAATGATGAGACACTAAAAATATCACCATTTCTCTCTACTATTCCGGGTGCAGTGGCTATTAGATATCTCTTATCATCAGATAACCTTGTATTTTCACCTTGTATTAGAACAAGATCTTTTCCTTTTCTATGAGGTATCTTCTCTCCGGTAACTTTAAATCCATCTTCTCCTTCAATAGAAGGAACGATTTCAACAATAATCTCTCCGTTATTTACACATGAAAATGTGTGAACCTCATGATGATCTATATTATTAACAGAATTCAATAAATCCTCTTTTTCATTTTCAATAATTTCTTGATTTTTCATAACAGTTTTTGCGTCTATTCCCGAAACAGGGAGCTTGCCCTTTGCTATTAATGTTTTAGCCTTTCTGAATTTGGGTATAGTTTCATGAATGTTTTCAATAAGTCCAAACGTTATACCTTTCTCCCCAATTTTTTTATAAAGATATTCTTTATCAATTTGAAATTCGCCCTGGGATGAAGGAATTGTTATCAAATGAGCCGACATAGCATCATCACTTATGTCAATTTCATAAGTTCCTGTTACTTTTCCTTGATCCAGTTTTAATTCTTTCAGACAAATATCAAATTCTTCATCAAACATAATTTCGGAATTTGCAAACAAATTTTCTGTTGATTGCATGATTACCACCATTCAAGAAATTTTATGATGTTTAAGATCAATATATGTGCCAATTCTGCTGGTTTTAAAAACCCTTTTATTAAAAAGATAAAATGATAAACAAAATAATTACGAGAACGGGAAATGTAATTTCAACACATACACTGTAAAACAAAAACAACAAATATTTTATGTTTTTACTGATCGACAGTGCTTATTGAATAGTTCCTAAAACAAGCTACTAAAGGAGGTTGTATATTATCCAACTAAGATATATACTAACATTCGTTGATTGTGAATTAATTAACAAGCGTTGATATTCTATATTAACTGAATAGGCAGGAGGTTATGTTTTGCTAAGTCAAGATACAAATCATTATGAAGATGTGCAAAAATGCGTTGATGATACTTTATCTATCGTTGGAAAGAATGTTGTCCTCGGACTTCCAATAGGCGTTGGAAAACCAACAATTATTGCTAATGAATTTTATCGAAGGGCTAAAAACGATTCAAGTATCTCACTTGTTATATATAGTGGACTGACTTTACATACCCCAATGTGGAAAACAGATATGGAAAGACGCATGATCGAACCTATTTGCGAAAGGCTCTTTCCTGATTATCCCAATCCTGTATATTTCGCCGATGCAATGGCAAAAAAACTTCCTGATAATGTAAATCTTAGAGAGATTTATCTTTCTCCCGGTTCCGGGATTGGAAATCCTCATTTTCAACAGGAATATTTATCAAGCAATTACACACATGTTGCAAGAGATGTATCTGCAGGCGGATGCAATGTTGTTGCTGCAATTCTTTCTGAAAGGTCCGAATCGGGAACCTATAGCATGGGAAGCAATGCTGATGCTGCAATATTGATGGCATGGGACTTAATTAATAAACGACGTTCAGGAGAAAAGGTTTGTATTCTTGGCCAGGTTAATCCTAACATGCCATATATGTATGGTGCCGGCGAAGTCAGCGAGAGTGATTTTACCGGAATTGTAAACAGCAATAACTATTCACATGGGCTTTTCGCCGCCCCTAAAGAACCTATTACCATTTTTGAATATGCTATTGGCCTGCATGTAAGCACGTTGATTAAAGATGGAGGAACTTTCCAGGTAGGATTCGGATCACTGGCAGATGCTGTAACCTACTCGATGTTATTGAGACATAACAATAATAGTACATACAGGGACATTATCGATAAAGCCGGCATCTATAAAAGATTCGGAACAGAAATTGACAATATGGGAGGCCTTGGAACATTTGACCAGGGACTTTATGGCTGTTCAGAATTCATCTATGACGGTTTTCTGAGACTTATGCAGGGTGATGTCATTAAAAAGAATGTTTATGAAGATCTCGATTTACAAAGATTGCTTAATGATAAAAAGATATCTGAAAAAGTAGATGAGAAAACATACGAAACACTTGTTGAAGAAGGAATTATATCAGATCCTATTACCGAAAAAGATTTCCACTATTTGAAAAAATACGGGATTGTCAAAAATTCAATTGGATACAGGGACGGTTCCTTAACATTCGACAAGATGGAAAGCGTTCCTCCAGGTTTGACAGAAGAAGAGTATCGGAAATGGATAATTTCTCATTGCAGCGGCGACAGATTAAAACAAGGAATACAAATACATGCGGGTTTCTTTATAGGTTCAAAAAACTTCTATGATCAGCTCTCGGAACTTGATGATGAAACAAAAAAGAAAATCAAAATGAGAGAAATAAGTTTTGTTAATGATGTAGCCGGTGATAATGAATTGAAAATCCAGCAAAGAAAAGACGGCAGATTCGTTAACACGGCAATGATGGTAACAATGATGGGTGGAGTTGTTTCCGACACTCTTGATAACGGCCAGGTAGTAAGCGGAGTAGGGGGACAGTTTAATTTTGTTTACATGGGACATGCATTACCCGACGCGAGATCAATCCTTATATTGAGAAGCACAAGAGAAAATGGCAAGGAAGATTCATCAAATCTTGTTTGGACCAGCGGGAACCTTACCATACCAAGGCATTTAAGAGATGTTTTTGTTACAGAATACGGAATTGCAGACGTTAGAGGTAAAACGGATAAACAGACAATTATTAATTTGTTGAATATAACAGATTCAAGATTCCAGGGTGAGTTGCTTAAAAAAGCAAAAGAAAACAGAAAAGTTCCCGAAAATTACAGGATACCTGAAGCGTTTAAACATAATTTCCCGGGCGCGATTGAGAAAAATTCAAAAACTTATAAGAAAGACGGGCTTTTTGAAATATTCCCATACGGAAAAGAATTTACTGATGAGGAAATTGTTTTATCAAAAGCATTAAAAGGTATTAAGAAAAAAATAAGTAATAAATCATTTGGCATTTCTGATATCAAGGGGATCCCAAGTGTATTGAATCCCCCTGTTGAAGCGATGCCATACCTTGAGAGAATGAAACTTGACAATCCTTCCGGCAGGAATGAGAAAATGCAACAGAAAATTGTTTTATTCGCTCTTATGGCAGATAAAGTTATATAGCTATCGTAAAAGCTGAATTTTATAAACTTAACTTTTCTTGATAGTTTACAAATACACAATTAAAATTTCATTAATATATAACGAGGTGCTTCCATGGAAACAAATCCCAATATTGTTGTATTTGGCGTTGGAGCCATAGGTTCAACTGTCGGTGGCTGGCTTGCTTCAGTGTATGATAATCTGGTTTTTATCGATCAGGGAGAAATTTCCGAAGCTTTAATGAATAACGGATTAACCATCTATCATGAAAATGAAAAAGATAAAGCGGAAAACATTAAGGTTAAAGTTGTAAATAGCATAGATGACGCCGGCGATCCCGATATTATTATTATCGCGGTCAAAACGTACAGTCTTGATAAAGTTTGCAAATTGATCAAGGAAAAAGTCGGCGATAAACCGATAATTATTGCTTTGCAGAATGGAATTGATAATCAGAAGATTCTGCCTAAATACTTTTCAAAAGTTATTTATGGAATTGTCAGTTACAATGCATGGCTCGATGCTCCGGGTATTGCCGGATATCAAAAACGGGGACCACTTATTTTCGGGACTATAAACAACGAACTCGATAATGAAATGAAAGAAATTCAAAAGTTGTTTAACAAAGGCGTGGAAACTGTAACAACAAATCATCTTCAGGATGCAGCAAGATCAAAAATGATTATTAATTTGACAAATTCGCTTACAACCCTGATTGGGCTGAATTACAGAGAAATTTCTAATGCGGCAATTTTTCAGAAATTGCTTTCTAATCTGACATATGAAGGTGTACAGATAATGAAAGCCGCAGGTTACAATGAATGCAAACTGGGCGGGATGCCTTCGTGGGCCATGCTTACGGCGGCCGTAAAATTGCCCAGAGTTATAACTAAAAAGATGTTTGAGAAAAATGTAAAAAAAATGGTTTTGAGCAGCATGGCACAGGATGTAATTCAAAGAGGCAGCGATCAGAACGAGCTTGATAATCTTAATGGTTATTTTGTTAATCTCGCTGATGAACTTGGTATGAAAGCTCCATATAATAGGGCTGTCTACGAGTTATGCAAATCCGAGTTTTCAAAACCAGATTTCAAACCTGTCGATGTTATGTATGTCTGGGATAATGTTAAACAAAGGTTTTGATAATTGTATTTTATTGAAAATAATTTGAATATTAAATCAAAAATATCACTGTTCCTGAACTTTGTAATAATACTATTTTTGTTTCTAAATGGTTGTGGGAATACTTTTGACAGCAATGATTATGAACCACTTCAGAATTATACCGGCTCATCGAGCGAAAACGAATCTGTGGATTCTGAGGCATTTTCAATAATTTTACTTCCTGATACGCAATATTATTCACTTGATTATCCGAATCTGTTCACCGGGCAAACATCATGGGCTGTTGATAATAAAGAAGAATTGAATATTGAAATGGTGCTTCACGAAGGAGACTTAACCCATAAAAACACCGACGAGGAATGGGAAAATGCCGTAAACAGCATGAGCGTTTTAGACGGCATTATTCCGTATGTAATATGTATAGGCAATCATGATGATGACACAAACAGAGATACAATAAGGTTCAATATTCATTTTCTTGCCACAGGCTACAAGGATCAGGTTACAATGGCAGGCATTTTTGAAGCGAATAAACTTGATAACAGTTATCACTTCATAGAGGCCGGTGGAATCGACTGGATGATTATTTCACTTGAATATGATCCCAGAAGTGAAGTGCTCGAGTGGGCAAATAGAATGGTTAGTACATATAAGAAAAGAAAAGTTATTTTATTAACTCATGCTTATCTCATGCCGGGCAACAAAAGGGGAAGCATCGGCAATAATATATGGGATAATTTTGTGAGGTATCATGAAAACATAGTTATGACGTTTAACGGTCATTATACGGACGATGTGGGATCGAGGCTCGTCAGCACGGGAGACAACGGCAACAAGGTGTATCAGATATTCGCAAACTATCAGAATGAATTATGCGGCGGACAGGGTTTGCTGAGAATAGTTCAGATCGATCCTGTAAATAAAACCTTATCGGTCAGAACTTATTCAACGTGGATGAATAATTATCTTGAAGACGATACAAATCAGTTCGAATACCTTGATGTTGATTTTTTGAATATCGATTGAACAACCGCAGCGTTAAAGATTAAATATTGAAATTCTGAATTATATTAACAATACCTTTTCTAATCATCATAACTCCGTAGGCACAAAGCATCAGCGCCATTATTTTCGAAAGTGCCCTTGCTCCGTTCTTCCCTAAGATCTTTATTATTAAATTTGAATAAAGGAAAGCCACTCCGCAAATCAGCATATTTAGCACAATTGATATGATTACAATCAAATAACCGTATTGATTATTCAGAATTATAGCTGTAGCAAGAACTGCCGGGCCTGCCATTAATGGAGTGCCAAGGGGCACAACTCCGGCTGTTATATCAGGAGTGATTCTTGCCTTTTCCGGTGAAATCAGATCATGCGCTGAAATAAGAAAAAGTATAGCTCCTCCAGCGATCATAAAATCATATAAGCTTATTGTTAGATAGTTGAACAATGCCTGGCCTACAAACACAAAGGTAACAGCGACGATAACAGCCGTTATGAAACTCGATTTCACAAGTCTTTTACTGTCATCTTTTGCCATTCCATCCGTAATTCCCATATAAAAAGGAAGCAATCCAATAACATCAACAGCAACCAGCATTGGAATGAAAGATTTAAGTAAATTATTAAAGAACTCCACCATTTCCGATACCTCTAAATTTATGCTGCATTATGTTAAAATAGCAGATATTCGGCAAATCACAAAGAAAAGAATTAAAAATTCTTTGATAACACAAGATATTTGGTCCATAATAGATTTTCAAAGGAGAATACAATGAGAATTGTATTTATGGGAACCCCTGATTTCGCAGAGGTATCTCTTAAACAGATCTATAGCAGCGGTATAGATATTGGATGTGTTGTTACACAGCCGGACAGGGTGCAGGGAAGAGGAAACAAGCTGATATTTTCGCCCGTTAAAAAGTTTGCGATTGATAACGACATTAAGGTCGTCCAGCCTGACAGAGCCGAGCATGAAATCCAGTTATTAAAAGACATCGCCCCTGATTTTATTGTGGTTGTGGCTTTTGGTCAGATTCTAAAAAAAGAGATACTTGATATTCCTTCAAAAGCAACTATAAACGTTCATGCCTCTTTGCTGCCTGAATATCGTGGAGCATCGCCTATAAACAGGGCAATTATTAATGGTAGCAACATTACTGGCGTCACAACGATGATACTTGATGAAGGCATGGACACAGGTGATATGCTCATGTCGGAAAAAACAACTATACATGACTATGATACAGCCGAAAGCCTGCATGACAGGCTCTCGAAAATTGGTGCAGAACTAATTGTAAGAACATTAAATGATTTCGATTCGATTGTTCCTGAAAAACAGGATAACTCTGTTGCGACATACGCTCCAAAGTTAAAAAAAGAGGACGGGAATATTCGTTGGGATCTGACTGCAAAAGATATTAGAAATACTGTCCGCGGGTGTAATCCATGGCCTTCTTCTTTCACTTTTCACCAGAATGTGTGCCTTAAAATATGGGAAGTAAATGTTCTTACCGATATCTCGGAACAAGGCAATAAACCGGGCCAGATTCTTTCTGCCGACAATGAACTTATTGTAAATACCGGAAAAGGGCTAATATCTGTTAAAGAGATACAGCGTGAAGGAAAGAAAAGACAGAATATTGAGACTTTTCTTATAGGTTATAATATTTCACCGGGAGATATGTTTACATCAAATGCCTTCGTACAAGAATAAAACTACTAAATATCATGGTCGCAAAACGGCTTTTGACATATTGAATCGTGTTCTTCATGGAGGAGGTTATTCTAATGTTGTGATGAAGAACAAATTCAATGACAAGAAACTCACTATTGATGATCGGCACACTGCGACATTTCTTGTATACGGCGTTCTCAGAAATTTAACTTTACTGGACAGTATACTCAGGTCAAAATCTAAAAAAGGCAAATTGACGCTTTCTCCCAAAATGCTGACTATCGGCAGAATGGCAATATTTGAAATTGTATTTTCATCAGGTATTCCAAGCTACGCAACAGTATCTGAATATATGAAATTATCGGAGAAACATGGAGATAAGAAAGAAAGAAATTATTTAAATGCATGCCTTAGAAAAGTATCGAAAAAGGATAGATCATCAATTCTTAAGAAACAGAAAGATATTCAGAAACGAATGTCTCTTCGGTACTCATTTCCTGAATGGACAACCGATCTTCTGGTGAATAATTACGGTTTTGAAAAAACGAGTGATATTTTAAGATCATTCAACAATCCACAACCTGCTTACTTCAGGGTTAACACATCAATGTTGTCCTCTGATGAATTGTTCGAAAGATTTGTGCAACATCATCTTCCATACGAAAGATGCGACCATCCTTCTAACTGCATATACCAACCTCATGGGAAAGGAAATTTCCCTGATGCTGAATACAAATCCGGCTGGTTGACACCCCAGGATAGAAGCACACAGTATGTGCCTTTTTATGTTGAAGCTCAGAAAGGCGAAAGAATACTTGATTTATGCTGTGGGTCGGGAATAAAAACAACACAACTGATTGAAATATCAGACGACAGTATTGATATCACTGCTATCGATATGTTTAAACATAAGCTCGAATCTTTATTGCTTGAGTGCGAAAGACTTAATCTCAAAGAAATCAAGCTGGTTGAAAACGATATTTTTAAATGGAAATGTGATGATTATTTTGACAAAGTGTTGCTCGATGCGCCTTGTTCCGGCACGGGAACTATCAGAAAAAGACCGGAAATTAAATACAGATTGAAACCTGAAGATATTTCTTCATTGATTCAGATCCAGGATAAGCTACTTGATTTTGCCGCTGAAAGAGTTGTTAAAGATGGTTTTATTGTGTACTCAACATGTTCTATACTTCAAGTTGAAAACTCTAAAAGGATTGAGCTTTTCTTGAAAAGACACAGTAATTTTATTGATATCACTAAAGAAGTAGAGAAGAGACTGGATATTAATTACGTGGATATGTATGTGGAGACTACAGGAAGAATATTTTTACCTGTTGATATAAATGCTTGCGGTGCGTATGTATGTGTGCTCAAAAAAACAAGATAATCGGATTGAAGAATATTTATTCACGCGGGTGAAAAAATGATCGTCGGGAAAGTAATTGCTGATAAATACAAAATCATAGAGATTATTAGAAAGCATGATTTTTATGATGAATATATTGCTCATGACGAATCAAAAGATATTCGTGTTTCTTTGAAATGGATTAAAAGCGAGCTTGTTGATCCCGGCAAGTCGTTTAAAAGAATAAAACCCACGCTCGAAAAGATGTCATCAATACATCATCGAGGTATTTCTACAATCAGAGATTTTGGCGAAGATGAATCAGTTTATATTGTAGAAGATTTAAATGAACATGTTCTGTTGACTGAGATCTTCTCAAAAGCAGACATTATAAATCCATTGCAGGGTTTGAATCTGGGAATCAAGATCGTCGATTCACTGGAATTTGCCCACACTAAAAATATTGTTCATGGACAGCTCACTCCGGAATCTATTATGATCACCGAGGAGCTTTCCCCGATAATTACAGATTTTTATATTCTTAATATATTGTCCTCTGAATTACGCACTTCCACAGAATTTCAGGGTAGAGACATACGTTATTGTGCTCCCGAATCAATATCATCCAACACTCCGACGTTACAATCTGATATTTATTCCGTGGGTGTCATTTTATACCAGTTATTAACGGGAAAAGTACCTTTTGAAAAAGAGAACGCATTATCTATAGCTCTTGAGAAAATTCAATATGAGGTAAAAAAGCCAAGAGATTATGTACCGGAAATCCCGATTTTACTTGAATCAATTGTGTTAAAATGCATAAATAAAGATCTCAGCTTGAGATATAAAAACGCAGGCGAGCTTTTATCGGAGCTGCATCTTTGCAGATCGACAATTATAAGAACAAATTCAAGGCAGAAGAATCATTCTGATATTGATGATGTACAAAAAGAAGAATCCGTCGAGAGCAACATTTCCGATCTTTCGACTACACTGGACAAGATTATTGTTAATAAGAGAGAAGAATCAAACGTATCAAATAAAGATGAATCATCAGAAAAAGATAAATCTGATAATAGAGAACTGGATAATAGTAATGAAGATAAACAAATAACGGGTGAAAAAATGGAGCCTCTTAAAGAATCTAACCAGGCAAAAGATCGAAAAGTACCAAAAGGCCTTATTGCATTTCTATTATCATTTTTCGTTTTTCTAACAGTTGTCTTCGTGATAATAAGGCTTGTAGGCTCATATTTTGTAGGCGATCCGTCAGTCGGAACAATCATCGTTCCGACCGTTGTCGGAAAAAGCGTTGTCGAGGCAAAAGCTTTGCTGGGGAATAAAGACCTTCAACCTGTTATTGGAGAATCTCAGAACAGTGATGAAATACCTAAAGGATATATTTTAACTCAAATACCTGCCGCCGGATCAAAGGTTAAATCCGGAAGGGAAATAAATCTGATTGTCAGCGCCGGACAGCAAAAGGCTACTGTGCCTAAACTGATAGGCCTGACTATTGAAGATGCTATTGTAATCATGAACAAGGCAAGATTGACCGTCGGTGAACAAAGAAACGAATACAGTGAAAGATACAAAGAAGGATTTATTATTGAACAAATACCTGATGCGGGTGAGGAAAGATATGAAGGATATCCTGTTAATCTTGTTATAAGCAAAGGAAAGGCTTTAATGTCTATTACGATGCCGAGAGTAATAGATCTTCCTGTAAAGGAAGCTCAGAATATTCTTGAGATGAACGGTATTTCAAACATTGAATTAAAACCTGTAGAAACCAATTTTGCCCTCACTGATTATGTCGTGTGTCAGAATATCCTAGAGGGAACAAAAGTAACTCCTGAACAGAGCATTGTTTTGTATTATGCAAAACACAATAACGTTAGATCATATTCTGAATCAAAAGGAGTTGTTAAACTTAAAATATCTACTGATGATGATCCAAAAGAAGTTGTTATCTTTGTTATTGATGAAGACAGAAGAAGAGAAATATACAGAAAAGTTCATGGGCCCGGGGACAGGGTTGAAGTTCCCGTGTCGGGAACAGGTGTTGTTAATGTTAAGGTTTATATAGGTGGAATCCTTTTGAAAGAAACTACATTATAGGTGAGCTTATTATGAGTAATGATAAAATAATTGTTTCTCCTTCGTTATTGAGTGCAGATTTTTCAATCGTAGGTGAACAGTTAAACGAGTTAAAACTTGCCGGCGCCGAAGCTCTTCATGTAGATGTAATGGATGGTATTTTTGTGCCCAACATTTCCTTGGGACAGGTGGTTGTAAAATCACTTGATAAATCTACTGTTCTTCCAATGGATGTTCATCTTATGGTGGACAGGCCTGAGAGATTCATAAATGAGTATGATTTAGAAAATGTGAACATTATCTGTGTGCATCCTGAGGCGACAATTCATCTTGACAGAACCCTTCAGATTATATCGGATACAGGCAAAAAAACGGGAGTCGCATTGAATCCTTCCACGCCCCTTAATTCTATCGAGTGGGTTCTTGAAAAGCTGGATCATGTTTTGATAATGACAGTTAATCCCGGATATGGCGGACAGTCCTTTATCCCTGGAATGATACCTAAAATTACTCAATTAAAAGCTTTGATCGATAATCGAGGATTGGATATCAGCATTGGCGTTGATGGCGGTATTACGGATAAAAACGCAAAACTTGTTGTTGATGCGGGAGCAGACTATCTCGTTTCAGGCAATTACATTTTCCATGGCAAAAGTTCGATGAAGGAAGCTATTGACGATATCCTTAAAGAGTTGACTTAAAGCTTCATCAGTAATTCAATCTATATATACAAATATGAGGATTAGAATATATTTTCATAAACATTGATGTGTTTGAATCAGCCCATGATTTTTCTATTGGAAATCCTTTTTGATCATGTTCTATATGCGGAAGGTCATTTGGATGTAATATCGAAACAAATAATAAATCCGTTCCTTTATCCATAAGACGTTCCTGCCATTTATTCATGTCGGGATTTCTTCTACAGAAATCAATTCTGTCCGTATCCGGAACTGAATAAATATCTCTTTGTTTCATCTCTATTGTGCATTCGTGAAATTTCTCTACATTCCATTCGGTAACAGGCACATGGTATACCGTGTTTTTGATGTATGGTCCGTATAAGCCATAATTCAGGTCTGTTCCGGTGTATGCAATTTTTAACGGCTTATGAAATTCCTGATGGATATAATTCCATGATTTTCCTGCCATAAAATTAGAATAGTACTTATATTGATAGTCCGGATAAATTAAGTAAAGCGAGCTTATTCCACACACTGTAAAAACTATGAACATTAAGATTAACATTTTCCTGTAGCCGGTTTTCATCGCAGAAAAATAATAATAAAAAGATGACGCTAATCCCGACAGCATGAATAAGAGGGCAGGCAAAAACATCGATTCATACACAGCATTTGGTTGTGTGATTATAAATCTCATGTGATTAAACAGTTGTTTGTAGAACATGTCACCGTGAATGAACGACAAAAATATATTCGTTATACTCACAGCAGGAATGATCCATATAAACAATTTGATCTTATTTTTATCTATTGATTCTAACGCAATGGCAATTGATGCGCATGAAAGCATGAATCCGGAAAATGAAAATCTCACTTCCTTGTTGTATGGAATAACGAAGAAATTAATCAATAAAATTATCCACGGAATAACCGAAAAGAATAACTTTATTTTTGATTTTCGGCGATTGGTGATAAATGACAATGATGAAACAACGGCAAGCGCGAACAGTGGAATTCCCCATCCTTCAAGCAGGACCGAGAACCATTCAGAAAAGCGATCCGTATGAAATACAGATTGCAGCATTGTATATCTGCTGTATGCACCGGGAATTATTTCCACACCGAAAACATTAATGGTCAATGGAAAAACAGGGTTGCCGGTCAATATGGCATTTCTTATATACCAGAAACCGCCTGTTAATAATACAATAAGCGGAGCTGCAAAAATAAAAGAATATCTGCGCTGTTTGAAAATAATATATAAGAAAACAGGGACATATATGAACAGAACAAACACCACTGATATGCTTTTCGAGCCAAGAAATATCCCGCATGAAAGTAATGACAAGATCAATAATGAAGCATTGTCTTTATTGTTGTTCCACAAAAAAAGAAAACAGAGACCACTGATAAAAAAAGCTGAAAATGCAATATCTACCTCGGATGCAACTGCCTGGTGCAGAATAATCGGACAGAATAAAATAAGCGAAGCAGACATTATTGAAATGTTTCTTCCTGCACCTGAAAGAATTGATATACGGTAAACAGCAAGAACTGACAATATGAGAAAATAAACCTGCACCACGTTTGTTCCGAAATCCTGACCAAGAGAAGCGAATACTCTCAAATAAATGAGTTCGAAATTTGAAGGGAAATATGTCCCTGCCTGGTCACCGAAAGGAACAGTTACCGGAAATATTCTGCCCGAGTCGAGCCATGACGCTGGGAAGCTCAAATGATAAACAAAAGCATCCCATGCAGGCGGAGGAGACACCCATCCCCATATCCAGACAGAAACAAGCAGAATGCTTGATAGAACACACATGAATTTCAACGGCATGCCGGACAGCGTGGAACTTCTGAAATTAAATAGATTTTTCCTTTTGATTCTGTATGATATAAACAGCGAAACAACGAAAAAGAATGCGTCAATAAGAATAAAATTAAGCGATGTCAGCAGTCCCGTAATTCCTAATAATTCAGATGATAGAATCATCCATGAAAATGCAATTACACTGACAGCAATAAAAAGATCCGGCGCGCTATCGGATATTCTGATTCTCAGAGCTATGTTTAATGAACCGATGAAAACAAAAGATATCATTAATACGAAAAAGACCAATGGAATAACCGATGAATGATCCATCATCTATCAATCACCCCGTTGTTCTTTCTTCTATTCAATTCTTCGAGGTAAAAATTGCCTTCTACATCGTTACTATCCAAACTCAAAATTATCCGTATCCATTTTTCTGCGATAAATAAATCATTTATATCAAGATGTATTGATGCATAATACCTTGCAAGTGAAAGGGCATCTATTCTCATGAAATCGGCTTTTTCGACATCACCGTTTTCGGTGTAATATTTCATGAGCATTTGTTTCGGGCGAATATCTCCCGGTATCGCTTTCTCCAGTCTTTCCATAATTGATATTGCCCTGACAGTTTCACCGGTATCATAATCGGCCAGGCTTATGTTATATTCAAGATTGGGATCGGCAGAAATATTTCTTGCCCTGTAAAAATCTTCTAATGCCTTTATCGGGTATCCCATTTTGAAATTAGACACTCCGGAAGTGAAATACGCCTCTCCGTCATACGGATTCAATTCTATCGATTCCGAAGCAAGCATATATGCTTTTTGCGGATTTGACTGGGACAAAGCGACTCTTGCATTTGAAAGAAGAATCCTGGATCTGAGGAAATCATAGTGAAATACTATTGAAACAATGGTCAATAATATCAACAAAATCAGTATCACCGGTTTCGTTACTTTTGAAATATTCAAAGATTTCGCGACCGATTCCCAAGGCGTTTGATTTGACAGCCGCGAAAGAGTTGACAATGACAAAAACAGAATAATACCAGTTGTTGGAACCCTGAGAGGGTATCCGAAAAATGCCTCGATACAGATACCAAGCAATACGCAAAACCAGGTTCCTGCAAGAATATTCCCTTTACTGGAAGCTTTGAATCCATTGATGAGCGAAAGCAGAATTGAAAGCGAAAAAAACAATAATCCGGGAATGCCGCACTCGACGAGGAAATTAAGATATTCGTTATGAGGATGTCCGGGTTTTTCTCTTGTTACAAGCCAGTTCAGATAGGGTGAATCAGCTTCTTTTAATAATTCCCCCTGATAGTCAAAATACTTCAGCTTAAAATGATCGGCTCCACCGCCTGTCCATGGGTTTTCCTCGATCATTTTTATTGATGCTTTCCAGTAAAGTAATCTCAGTTCAACCGAATCTTTCTTTGCCTGAATTCTTCCGGTGTACGAAACCAATACAAGAACTGAAAGAATCAATGTAAATAAGATGGCGATTCTTTTAAATCTCACATAATTCTTCGGGAAATTAATAATTATTATCAAAAAAGATCCGATGAAAGCCGACATAAACGCAGCCCTTGAACCTGTTATGAAAATCGAAAAAATGATTACCGCCAAAGACATAAAAAAGTACAGTTTTTTCTTTTTCGATTTAGCATTTATTAAAAGTGAAATTCCAGCCGGCATAACAGGAGCAAGGAAATCGGCGAGCAGGTGAGAGTTACCGAACAATGAATATGCGTGTAATGCGCCGGATTTCGATAAAACATACCTGCTTTGACCCGGTAATATATCAACTCCGAAAAATTGCAGAATACTTATCAGGGAATAAAGAAACGCAAAAAGATGCAATACTTCGAGTGAATCCCATGAATCTTCATTTAAGAATAAAAACACGAAATAACATATTGCATATAATAAATAGATTTTTGTTCTGACTAGTGAAAATATAGTGTGTCCGCCTGCAAAAGCGCCAATTATCAGGAAAGCAAACCATAGAGTAAGAAATAGTGAAACCGCATTAAATCTTATCCTTGGCGCCTGATTCTTTATAACATACCTGCATAATATGAAACACACTATTACGGATACTGAAATACCGAATGCAGATTCCCTGGGCGTTACCCAGTTATCGCATAACCAGTCAATGCTTTTATTAAATTCAAATATACCTGAAATGAAATTAACAAATATATCCCAAAGTCCTGTTGCAGCAAGAGTGAATAATGCATCAAGGCATAGAATAAAAAGAATTGCATTACGTCTATTTATCATAAACCCAACCATTTTTAATTAACCGGTAATATTGTACATTGGTAATTCAGTTTAGAGGAACACCATCAACGAAGATATAATAAAGCTCTCTGCATTATAAACTTTAATTGCCGCAGAGATTTTATCGATAATAACAGCGCGATCAATCTGCCGGGACTGAGATAGAATTTCAAAAAAGCTTTCCTTTGAAGCGATTTTACATCCTCAAGCGAAAGGTTTGAATCCGAGTATGATACAAAAGCGCAGTGAAGATTTGAATAATCGTTTTTCAGTTCAGGATTTGCCTCGAAAACCATCCTCGATGCTTCTGTTCCGGGCAAGGGAATAAAATTAAAAAATGAAGCTCTGTCGAGCGGGAGACTGCATGAGAAATCAATTGTTTTGTTAATCGTTTCAACAGTTTCTCCGGGATAGCCTATGATAAAAAAACCGATGGCTGAAAGCCCGGCTTCTTTGACCATATTAACCTGCCGTCGAATTTTTTCCGTGTTGATTCCTTTCTTCATCGATTTGAGAATGTTGTCGCAACCGGATTCAATCCCGGATGAAATTGAATAACATCCTGTAGATTTCATCAGTTTAAGCAATTCTAAATTCAATGTGTCAAGACGCAAACCGTTGGGACAACACCATGAAATATCTAAATTTCTCTCAGTTATTCCATTGCAGAAATTAATCACCTGTGAGCTGCTTGATGAAAAATTGTCGTCCAGAATATGAAACTCCCTGAAACTGAATTTATCTATCAAGTATTCTATTTCATCGAGAACATTTGAGATTGATCGTCTGCGAACCTTGTTTCCCAATACCAGCTTGCCTGCACAGAATGTACAGGCGCAACCGCACCCCCTTGTTGTGATGATGGATGCGACCGGAAATCTCCTGAAGAATACACCCTGAGGCGCATCGGGGTAGGAGAGGGGATCAAGAAGTTCCCAATCAGGCATAGGATTCTCGTCCAGGTTCTCTATCCACTCAGGTGAATTTACAACAGTCTTGTTTTCATCACGATAAATCAGGCCGGGTAAACCGGATACTTCGACCGATTCCTTTTCAATCATATCGGCAAGTTCGGAAAATGTTACTTCTCCTTCACCTGCTATTCCATAATCAGCTTTCGAGTAATCGGAAAAAAAACTATATGGAGAGCATGATGGATGAGGACCGCCGACGACAATACTGCACCCGGGAATAATATTCTTTATATGATTTATCGCATCATCGACGTATGGAACTTCGAATGAGTATGAAGTGAAACCGATTATACCGGGATTGAACGATCGTAATATTTCAATTAATGAACTCAATGTGTGATTATGCAACTGGCAATCAATAATACTAACGTGATGGTTATTTCTCTTCAGTGACGCAGCAAGATACCCGAGTCCGAGCGGAGGAACTGAATTTATCATAAATTTTGAAGGCGTAATTGCTCGAACAAGTGCGATTTTCATTAATCAATATTGAAATCAGACTTTCATACTTATGATCGATTTTCTAATTCTATACAATTCTTTTATCGTTCCGATTATATCTGAATACCTGACTGTTGCGTTACCGGCTTTTCTGGGATAATGATTAACCCCGACTTCTTTTATCTTTAGTTCCTTTGCCTTGCATTTAGCAAGAATTTCCGTGTCCACAAAAAATTCGTTTGATTCAATTTGAATTTCATCGAATATGAATCTTTTGAATATCTTAAATGCACAATTGATGTCTTTTACTCTTAATCTGAACATCAGCCCGACCAGTGAATTGAACCCTCTCGAAAGATATAACCTGATTGCAGGATCGTTTCTCTTTATCCTGTATCCCGTCACTATGTCGAACTCATTTGTAAAAGGTAACAATTTTTCAATTTCCGTGATATCAAACTGAAGGTCACTGTCCGTATAGAAAACCAGATCATATCTTGATATCAAAAAGCCGTCCTTCAGCGCCGCACCGTATCCTATATTACAATCATGCTTTACAACTGTCAGTTCAGGAACAATTGATTTAAGCCCATTAAGTATTTCGAGCGTGTTATCAGTGCTTCCGTCATCAACGGCAATTATTTCAAACTCCTCTGTATTAAGCTGCAATGCCTTTCTCGCGGCTATAACTGCTTCCTCGATACATTCCTGTTCGTTATATGCCGGAAGAACACATGAAACCTTGAATTTATTGCCGGAAGAATCAGTCATTATTTATGCCGTTTTCAATTTTTTTTACTATTTCATTATATTCAGGCACTATTTTCGCGGCTGTCCGAAATGCTCTGACGGCTTCCGAAATATTGCCTCTTGTTAACATTATTTCTCCTCTTATTGCATGCAGCCCCGCAATGTCTTTCCGTATTTTAATTCCACGATCGACAAGCTCCAGCGCCTTATCATATTCTTTTTCCATGTTCATGATATATGCAAGCGCTCTTATCGCAATTATATTATCAGGCGATGATCCGAGATTTTTCCATAATTCGCCCAGGAGAGCAGCTTTGTCCGAATCGTCATAATTCTTCCATTTGTAAGCGATATCAAGGCAGTTGAAAGGATCGGTCATTCTATATCGATATTTATCTATCGTATCACGGTGTTCTTCGATATCCTTAATAAATATTGCTGAATACTGATCCCAGAAAACAAGGGTCCAATCGTGATCATCTTTTAACAGATAGTCAATCAGAGGTTTCGAGTCATTTGTCTTTAAAACTGCGATATTTAAGTTGTATTTACTGACATATGATTCCCATAATGTATCCGAAGGATGCAATTCCAGATAAGAGAAATTACGAATGAATTCCGCACCGTAAAATGTTGTTCTTCCATCTATAAAAACCCTGTACTCAGGGTTGAGGCCCCATATTAAAGCCCCACCTGATGAATAACTGTTAAAGATTTCCGGATTAAATTTATTATCCTTTATGAATTTAATTACACTTGCCTGTGATGTTACATCCTTAATTCCTTCACCCCAAATAAACCTTTTGCTCTCAACGACATCATATTTTACAATGACTGCAAACCCAACAATCAGCAAAATTGTTAAAGCGACTCTGAGATTTTTCAACGACAGATATTTCATAAACAAAAACGATAGATTAGCGGCAATGATCGGGGCTGATAAAAGGCAGAATATCGCAATGAATCTCCTCGATTTCAGCGCCATGACAGCCGTGATAATAAATATGCTTAAGTGGAATAAATTAATTCTTTTTATATTCAACGCAAATGATACCATACCGATAATAATAAAAAACGGTATGGCAAGTCGTCCCGGCGCGCCCTGAAGCATAAAATATCGTTCTATCGGTATCGGGGCCCATTCCGCTATGTTGTTTATAAAAAGTGCATTATCAGCAAATTTGAAAGGCGACATCAGGCTATGAATACCGTACGGATTACATAAAGACAATGCGATAGAAATAACAAAAATAAGCCCGAGACCCTTCAAGGTTTTTGAGTCTACATAAGGGCCTATAGAATATCTCGTTTTCAATCTTAATAGAAAAGCAGCAATCGAGCATATTATAGAAAGAAAAATAAACACAATCGCCAGAATTGCGCTTGGATGAAAATTCACCCATATAACCTGTATGAAAGGAATAATTAAAAATGCGACATATGACCTTTGCTGATTATTGCCCCTTTCTTCTTCTCCATAAAGCAATATACGATTTATGAGAAAATATATTGCCACAGCGAATAGCAAAAAAAACATTTCGGGTCTGTGATTGGTTAACCTGACTCTGGAAGCCAGGAACGCCACCCCAAGAAGAGGCACGATCAGAACCGGATCTCCGCCGATTCCCCTTGAAGCAAAATATAGAATTATGCAAATAAATATTGATATTGCTACGGCTAAACGTTGAACGCCTTTAAATCCGGATTTTTTATATGCGCCATATAAATACAAATCACCAAGCCATTCATCGTTGATCCATTTTTCACCGAAATTCGTATGGGAAAATATATCTTTGTCGGGAAGACCTTTCTGGTTTGAAATATTATCAGACATTACCTGCCCGGATTTTAGATGCCACAACACATCAGAATCCCAGATTCTTACGTAAGAAACAAATCCGACAAAAACAAGGAGCGCAAACACTGCGATTTTCACAGGATCTTTATCTGAAGTCGAAGAATTATTGTTGTTCATTGTAGTTGTATGCCGTTTGCTTAAAAGGCGCTTATTCCAGTTCACCGAGGAATCTTTCTTTCAATATTTCAGCTCTTTCGTAATCCGGCGATATTTTCAGAATCATATCGCATTGATCTATAGCTTTCTGAATTCTTCCGGTTTGATGATATATCGATACTAGATACATTCTTGGTGAAATATTATTCGGATCAATTTCCAGTCCCTTCGTAAAGTATTGTTCGGCCTTGATGATATCACCTTTCCTTAAATAGACTATTCCAAGATTCCAGAATGAATTTGGCGAATTGGGATTCAAAACAGCCGACATTTTTAAAAGATTATCCGCCTTATCAAGTTGATTTTTCTTTGCGTAAACAATCCCAAGATTTGTCAGTGACCTGTAAAGTGTTCCATACCTTATATCTTCAGTGCTTTCATCAGACAATCTGACTGCCCTGACGAGAGCCTCCTCTGCTTCCTCGGTTCTATTCGTTTCAAGATATGAAATGCCGAGGTTTACAAATGATTTTGCCGAAGTCGGAGAGCATTCCGTCGTTGCCTTCCAGAATGAAATCTCCGAATCCCAGATTAAATTCCTGTCCTTTGTCTTTATGCCGCCAATTACAACTAAGAGTATGATTACAAAAATCAGAAAGTCTCTTGAAAGAACCGGATATGGATTGTTTTTACTCAGGAATACATTTTTAAGCAGAATGCCTGTAAACAATAACAGGCCGGGCAGGGCAACATACAGATATCTCTCAGCCATCACAACGCCGATAGGAATGATATTACTTACCGGCAAAAGAGCCGCAATAAACCACAAGGCTCCGAAACCTGATTTTTTATTTCTTACAATCAGAATAACCATCAATCCCGCAACGGCGACTAAAAGAAATATCGCCGCAATGGTCGCCGGATCAAGCAAGCCGGGGTTGCTGTCAAACGAATGGTCTATACATTGTTTTGCCGGATATACTGAAAGTGAAATATATCTTGCGAATGCCTGTATCATCAAAACGAAGGTCGTCCATGCGCTGTTGCCATGATAAATATAGGATTCCGATGGGCCTCTTAAAACAAAAAATCTTATTGAGAGATAAAATGCAACAGGAATTGAATAAATCAACGACCATTTAAACGACTGTCGAAGTGAATTGTTTTCTTCAACAAAATACTGATAGCCAAAAATAATTAACGGGAATATAACGGCTGTTTCCTTTGTAAAAAGCGCAAACAAAAGAAAAACCAACGATAAGAATATTTTTGCCGTTCCGCCTTTTTTCACATTCTTTGATCCAAGATAGAGCAAAACAGAAACAAGCATGAAAAGGAGGCATAGAGGATCTTCTCTGAACGTAACGACATTCAAAGCCTCCGTATTTATTGGATGTACCGCAAACAGCAAAGCAAGCCCTAACGACAGCCACGGGCTATGTGTTAGTGCAGAAATGAGAAGGAAAAGAGCAAGAGAATTGAAGAAATGAATTGAAAGATTGAAGTAATGATACCCGGCAGTGTGATCTTTCCAGAGTTTATAATCGAAAATATACGTCAGAGTATTGATTGGCCTGTAGCTCAATTCGATCTTCTGAGTAAAATACTTTTTCGTAAACAGATTTCTAATGTTATCTGTACTTTGGATGAAAACATTTTGTTCAATAAGAAATATATCATCCCATACAAACGGATTATCTATGGTTGACTTATACGCAAAACCGATACAAATAACCAATAACAATACAGCAAGCATTCTATGTACTTTTGTTGTGCCTGTAAGGGAATCTTTACCGTTCATTTTTTTTGCTCATCTCATTTATCACGTTCATTAGATTTAACAGAGCAGGCCTTCCCGGATTAACTTCAAGGCATTTCTCAATTGTCTGTTTAGCCATATCAGGCTTGCCGACAATTATATATGAAGCAGCAAGACTTAAATTACTTTTAACATCATAAGGATCAATCTCGACAGTTTTTTCAAAACACCTGACTGCCTCATTATAATTTTCACTTTTTAATTCTGCAATTCCAAGCCCGTACCATGTTTTTGCAACGTCATCTCTTTCGTTCAATGATGCCCTGAAATATGTCGCTGCAGTAGAATATTGTTTGTTTCTATTAAAAGCATAACCGATATAATACGAAGATGCTCCATTATCCGGCTCGATTAAAAATGCAGATGACATAAATACTATAAATAATATTAAAAAACCCGCCAACGTGCTTGAAGCTTTATCAAACAATGATTCGGATGATATTTCGCTGCATAACAAATAAATGCCTGCAAAAAGAACAAAAAATACGGGGATAAACAATCCTCTCCAAATATCAAGTTCCGTATTAAGGGTATAGCCAGAATTCAATAAAGGGATTACATAATGAAATAAAGGGCCTTTAAACACAGGCGGAATATGCGGCTCTACAATGTTGATGATTACAAAGTCTGCCGCACAGAATAAGGCAACACCTCCGGCTATACCTTTTAAATATGGTGACAATTTATTCCATGCAACAGATGAAATAATAATCATGAAAGGTATCGTGCCGACAATGAATCGAGGCCCGGGTGAAAATCCGCCGTAAGGCTCATAGTAAGATATATTTATTAAAAACCTGATCAATATAAAAATAATCATCAACATCACAGATGTTTTTAACAACGATTTTTGCTTTAATGCAATATAAGCTCCGGGAATGGCTAACAGAAGAAAAGGTTGTGAGAAAAAATATCCTTTGTGTGGTTCAAACAGCAGTTTTACAGCAGATGATAAACTGGGATATGTAACTCCCCCCAGTCCCTTACCCATCTCGTTTCTGAACCACTCGTTACTTTCATAAAAATAACCTATTCTCAATGGATGCCCGAATGCTGCGTTGTTATATGAAGCAAACAATAAAAGAGGAACAATAAATCCGGCTAAAATACAAACCTTATAGCCTTTACTTTTAACTCTGAAAAATAGAAATGCTGCAAACACTATTGCCGGTATTGCCGCCGGATACTCTGATATCGAAATATAACCGAGCAGAAAGCCGGACATAAGCCCCTTATACAGAGAAACGTGTTTTCCTGAACGTTCCGAACTCAGCCATAAGTAAAAAACAATGATCATGAGATTCGAAGTAAATTGATGATCATAAAAAAGAGTCGAATAGGGCAGGGCTAATGAAGATAAAGAATAAGCAAACAGCGGAAAGACAAGATTTTCTCCCGTCAGAAAAAACACTATTCTCCATAATAGGAACAAACATATTATTGTTGGAATTACCAGAGTCACGATAACAATGTAATATCTCAAGACTGGATTATCAGGGTGCCATTCAAAATCCGGAAAAAGCATCTTTCCCGCATAAATGAACGGCACGGCAAAAAAAGATAATCCAGGAGCCTTGTCACAATAATAATGGCCTTCGAAATAAGCCTTATCAATCGTGTTTTCATGATATGGATCAATGTTCAGAGTGTTTCTAATAACTATTGAATATGCGAGGTCGAGCCTTGTGTTCTCGTTATCATAAGAATGCTTATGATATGAAAACATCAAAACGAATGTAGCTGAAAGCAACAAGATGAATATTTTGTTTTTGTTATCAGTCAATTATTTATCCGTCTGAATTCCCAATTTTCTCCATTGTGATACAACCTGTATCCTTCAGGCATTTCCGTGGCAATTATACCGGGAGAAAAAGCCACCCTGTTTATTCCCCACAATGAATTCCCTTTAATTTCTAAAACATCAGGCATTTCAGGTATAAATGAATGTCTGTTGAACGGTTTCCAGATAAGCGCCTTGCGGCCAAAACACAAACCGTTGACAGGATTTCCGTATATTTTCTGAAAAGGTGTTGATACCTTACTGCCGATATTTGCAAAGTCTACCATTACAACTTTAGATTCAGGACTTATCGAGGCATATCCATCCTTATCATTAGTTAGAAAAAATCCACCGTAATATCCCGCGAGAGGATCGTTTTCTTCAAGCTTTACTCCTCTCAAGCAATAGTAAATTTTCGCATCCGGAACGTAGTAAAAAAATAAGGATCTATAATTTCTGTATAATTCATCCTGTATAACAAGAACTATAGGCTTTCTGATTTCATTCAGATCATCACTCAGAAGTTTAAATCTATCCTGATCCCATTTCTGAGAAGCAAGAACCATAACAGAATTAAATGCCGCAAGCATCAAAACGATTGTCAGCAATGATATTCTGATTCTAGTGCTTTTTATAAACCTGAACTGAACTGCAGCCGTCAAAGCCGCAAATGGAATTATTCCAAGGATATAATAACTGTGAACATGAAGAACAAAATACAAAGCAAGGAACGGAACACCAAGTAAAATTATATATAATATATATTTGTCTCTTTTAATCAATCCGGTAATAATTCCTGTAACCGCCGCAATGAAAACGAGAGGAGATAGTCCCCATATAATTTCCTTTGACATATATAATAAAACAGAAGGGCCGGGTATCCTGAAAGCAATATTGCTGTAAATTTCCTTCAATTCTCCGGGATGGGTAATTGAGTGATAAATGATAAAAGGCATCGGTATAAGAATCGCGATAAATAAAAATAGTAATAGTTTCCTGAACACTTTCCCGAACGACCTGTAGTAAAATATCTCAGCAACAATCAATCCCGGCAGAAGCATAACAGCAAAGTTTTTTGTGAATATCGAAATACCCCAGATTATTCCAGCGCATATTTTCAACAATATTTCATGCTTGCTGTTTTTTGACAGAAGGAATAAATATATCGATATCAGCATTATCGAAACATAAGCGGCATCAGGCTGAGCCTGCCGGCCACACACAACATAAGCCGGGCATACGGCGAGGATCGCCGCCGCCGCAATTCCCGTAAATGAATCGCGTATCAACCTGCCTGTAAGAAAAACAAAAATAATGCTGATAACACTGAACATCACCGTCACAAGTCTCGGCGAAAACTCACTGAATCCAAAAAGCCTCATAGACAGGTATGAAATATATGTGTAAACAGGCCTTACCTTATAATCAACAAGATATTCCGATACTGTGGGATTCATAAATGAAGATTTGGAATAGTTTTTCGCAGTTGCGCTGTACCATGCTTCATTCATCGCATGATAGCCGCCGAAAGGCTGATCCATTTTTTCGATTCTGATCAGAACGGCAATCGACAGAATGATACATAAAATGAGTATTGTTTTTGTTCTGTTTATTTCCAACATATAAGATTCAGTTAATCCTCATGATTATTTGTATCGTCCGATATCTGCCCATCATCCATTTTGATTCTTTCAAATATGCTCAGGGCCGTCTCATTGCCGGGGTCGATTTCCAGTGCCCTCATTAGCTCTTTTCCGGCCTGCTGGATATTTTCAGTTCTTATATACAGTTCACCCAGGGCAGCATAATAGTACGGATTATCATCGACTTCTTTAATCGCTTCATTCAGCCAGCCGATTGCTTCTGTATTCTGCCGGTAGTCATCAATATACTTTATGCAATATACAGCAGCCGCATAATACGTATTGGGTGAAACAGTCTTTGTTGCAAGAGCTGATTTAATCTCTCTTAATCCCGCCTCGAACTCACCTGTTTCCGCATAAAGATCGGCAAGATTTAATCTGGCATCATCAAAATCGGGATTAATTGATATTGATTCTCTCATAGCCCGAATTGACTCTGACGTCATACCTTTCATTTTATAAGCAAGCCCAAGGTTATAATAATACTTATGAGGGCTGTAGTTGCCATCACCCGACGGCACTATATTGTAGTTATCAATAGCTCTGTCAATCAGGCCACTACGCAGATACAAGTTTCCAAGATTCATGTGCGCCATTGAACTCGCGGGATTGCATGATATTGTATTTTTCCATAAAGTTTCTTCGCTTTTCCAGACATCCATTCGCTGATAACTTAAAATGCAAAATAATGAAATTATTAATACAAGCAGCACGCCTTTGATATATCTGTATCCAGCACTGTCGAACAGTAATGAAAATAAAAGACATATAGCAAACGATGGAATATACACATATCTTTCGGCCATTAACTCACCGAAGGGTATTATGTTTGAAACGGGCAAGAACGAGAGGAAAAAAAACGACAACGCAAAGCCCAGTATGTTTTTTCTTTTTAACATAACGACAGAAAAAAGGATATAAACGAAAAACGTAACTATTTTAATAAAATCAATGAATCCCAAATGGTAAACTATTTCCACATAATGATCAGCGCACAATTTAATCGGAACAAACAGCAGATACAAATATCTGAAATACACAGATACCATAGTTGTGAAAGTAATCCACATACTTCCACCCGGATAAACAGTTTCACCTGTAACATTTCTGAAAAATGTGTATCTCAAAAAAAGGAAGAACAATATATGAGCAATATAAGGAAAATAACCTTTTATCCGGGATAATGATATTTTGGATTTGAATATATCAAAAGACAGCAATATTAATGGCAATGATGCAGCCATTTCCTTGGAATAAAGAGACATGATGAAGAAAAAGACTGATAGAACATATAATGGTTTTTTATCAAAAAGATAAAAATACAGGGACAAGAAAAAAAACAAAGCGCATAGCAATTCCTCACGATTGGATATCAGCACTATCGCCTCGGTATGAACCGGATGACATAAAAATATCAGCGATCCCAATAATGATCCAATCCTGGAAATTCCAAGCTTTCCGAGCAAGAAAAAAATAACAAGAGCAACTGCAATATTCAAAAAAGCATTGAACAGATGGCTGTATATAATATTGTTGTTCCAGATTTGCTTATCGACAAAAAAACTCAAGGTGACGACAGGCCGATAGGTCCTTTCTCCGAACTTGTCAAAGTAGTCTTTTGTGAATAAATCTTTGATGTCTCCGGCTTCATCAAATGAGCCGGGTCTTAAAATCACATCCTTATCATCATAAACCAGCGGTACATTAAGTGAAGGTATATATAACAGTACACCGATTAGAATAATAATCGAAGGGAATAAATAACTGACTGCGAGACCTTTATTTTTCGACATAGTCATTAAATTGTACATTTGGGAGTTTTTGCAGTCAATTTAAACGGCATCATCAAATCAATCAATGATTTCGAGCCTTGCACCGCATTTTTTCATAAGTACAGGAAAATCAGGGAATGTTATATTTACAGCTTCCGCGGTGGATATAAAAGTTTGACCATCTGCGATTGAACCGGCAATTGTCAGAGCCATGATCACTCTGTGATCCCTGTGGCCTTCAATAGGCGCGCCCTTCAGATCGCTTCCATTAATAACAAGCCCATCAGGTAATTCTCTTATATCTGCGCCCATTCGGCTCAATTCCGCAGCCATAACTGAAATCCTGTCTGTTTCCTTAAGCCTTGCCTGCGGGACGTTTGCCAGCCTTGATTCTCCTTCCGCCGCACATGCGGCAACTGCAAGCGCCGGCAGCGCATCAGGTATGGAATTCAAATCATATTCGCCGCCTCTAAGCTTATTTCCTTTCACAAAAACACCTTCACTTGATCTGATTACCTCTGCGCCCATGTCCTCAAGTATTTCGAATACAAGTTTATCGCCCTGGGGATCGCTGAAATCCAATCCTTTTAATTCGATTGTTCCTCCGGATACCGCAGCTGCGACAGCAAAAAAAGTAGCTGACGAAAAATCTGCCGGAATGCGCTCTTTAAAACCACTTAATTTTTGTTTTCCCGGGATAAAAAACTTTTCATATCCCTCTCTATCATATTTTATTCCAAGCCTGTCCATCCACCATAATGTTATATCAACATAGGGTTTTTCATTAAGCTGAGTCACATTGAGTTCCGTGTCGTTTTCCGCAAAAGGGGTACACACGAGAAGACTCGTGAGAAATTGCGATGTCGGTGAAATAACATCTGTATATCCACCTGAGATTGGCTTATCGATGATTAAAGGCGGGCATCCATTATTTCTCAACGTATACGCATTTCCGCCCAGTCTATTCAACGAATTCAAAAGTTCCTGAATCGGACGGCTTTGAATCTGTTCGTCGCCGGTCAATTGAATTTTGCTATTCTTTGCAAGTGAAGCTATCCCTGTGACGATTCTTATTGTAGTCCCTGAATTACCCGTATCAATAATGGTATCGAGATTATCAAGTCTTCCTGAAAGCCCCTTAATTTTCAGTTGATTATCCATCACCTCTACAGCGGCGCCGAGCTTTTTGCAGGCATTCAAACACGATTCCGCATCCGAAGAAACAAGGTAATCGGTTATAGTCGATTCGCCATCCGCAATAGATGCAAAAACACATGCCCTTATGGTATGAGATTTTGAGCCGGGGACGTTTATCGTTCCGCTGTAATCTGATTTTATAATAGAAAATTTCATTTTTTATCCTTCATCAATGGCCCAGATTATAAATCACGTGAATTTGACCAGTCAAATATTTGAAATCAGTGAAAGTTATCAAGATATATTGCATTAAAGGATAATTGATATGACTGGATAATAATAGTAAAATAAGAATGGATGATGAGTTATGGTTAATAAAAAGATACAGTTTCTATTGCTTTTATTAATATTGTTGTCTGTTTCCTCGACTCTGCATGCGAAAGAGGCACAACAGGATAATGATATCGAGGAAGCGAGAATAGTTATTGAGAAAATATGTTTTTCATTGAAACCGTATCTGGAGAGACCTGATAAATTCAATAATGTATATGTACAGAACGATCCAAGTATTAATGCTTTTGCCGATTCAAATAACAACATTACTTTCTTTATTGGAATGATAGATTTTGTAAGAGACGAAAACGAAATTGCAGCAGTTTGCGGACACGAGCTCGCTCATTTATCAGCACAGCACATAAAACGGAGTACATTTACAAGAATTGTTGCAGGTGTTGCGCAAGAAGCCGTTGGTGGAATACTTGGTAATGTAGCCGGTTCTGCTCTATACACAAAACAAAGCAGAAAACATGAAAGGGAAGCCGATAGCAGGGGGCTTACATATATGTGGTATGCCGGTTATGATCCCCGAGCTGTATGGAAATTCTGGCAGAATCTCGAGACTAAATATTCATCAGGCGATTCGAAGATGGAGAAGTACTTTAGTACTCATCCCGTCACAAAAGAAAGGATAGAGAATTTAAAAGTACTTCTCGTAAGAAACTGCAAAGAAGCTCCAACTCTTCCATATTGCGATGAAATCCTTCAGGATCAGGACCTTCTTCAGACCTTCAATAATTTTGAAAACAGATAAAATGAAACACAAATATTTTTTGCCATTAGTTGTATTTCTGCTTATTATTTTTGGAACGTCTTCTTTAGTACATTCGGATTTAATCCCTGTACACAATATCCTCAGAGGAGACACGGTAGAAACCGGTAAAATACCAACTGTTAAAGGCGGATATATCGATATATCAGATTATAAAGGTAAAAAAAACATCATACTTGTTTACTGGCTTCATTCCTGCAAATTATGTACCGATCAAATTTCTAAATTGAATCATTATCTTTCTAAGAATAAGTTGAATAATGACTTCGAGGTTTTGACAATATCCAGATGCAAAGGTATTGAAAAAGAGCTTATCAAAAGAGAGTTAAAAGAAAATAATTTTTCATTCGATGTAATGATGGATCCTGAACTTGTGCTTTCAAGAAGTTTTGGCATAAACGATGTTCCTAAATTTATTATTATCGATAAATCAAGTAAAGTTGTATCAAAACCCATTAGCCTCATTGATGAACCGATAAGAGATATGTCTCTCATCGACATGATAAACGTTATTGCGTCTGGAAACAATATCCCTGAAACACAACATTTTTCATACACGGATAATGTTCACTCAAAAAACATGATAGGCGGGCCGGCTCCTGATTTTATTCTCGAAACTATCAATGGAAACAAAATCACAATAGAAGAATACTACAAAAAAATGAATCTTGTTATTGTATTCTGGCACCCTTATATCACAACGAGCCAGAGAAACCTCCAGAGTCTTAACAGCATTTACACTCTTAAAAATAGAAAGGATTACAATTTTGTAATTCTCGCCATTAGTTCTATTTACGGACCAAGCCAGCTGGACAAAGTAAGAGCTTTTAAAGAGAAGTACAATATTTTATTCCCTCTACTTATTGATCATCAGAGTGAAGTCGGAAAATATTACGGTATTAAAGAAATACCTACAGTCATTATCCTTGACAGTAACGGAATAATTATCGAAGCTTACACTGGTGAAGATATGACAATTGACAAACGACTTATTGCGATTTTATCAGATATTAATTTCAATAATCAGTATTAATCATTTAATTATATTCATCTCTTCTTTCTTATTAATTTTGCTCGAAAACTATTTTTTAAACGTGATATTCATCATGTTTAGGTAATTTTTTAATAGGGAAAAATATATCCAGGACCGAAAAAGGCAAACCCGATGAAAATCGGGGACGCAAAGCCACGGGGCTACGACAGAATTCGATAGTGAGCATTTCAAAAGAATTCTTGTTAAGCTCGCCGGGCTGCCGAAGTTTCTGCCGGCGTATTCCGATTGTTTCTCTGGATTCGCTTACAGAAATCCCGTTTGCGGCAGCTTCCGTGAACGGGATTTTTTATTGGCAAATTCACGAAGCTTCGGCCAAATGAAAGGAGAAATACCATGTATAAGATGATGATGGACATCTGGAGAGACGAGAATGGACAGGGCCTCACGGAATACGCTCTTGTAATTGCACTTGTCGCAGTTGCTATCACCCTCACGCTTATCGGATTGAGAGAGCAGATAAAAACTGTGTTCCAGTCTGCAACCGACACACTTGCAGGCTCAAACTAATTGTTTTTTTTGCCGCCCGGCTTCAATTGCCGGGCGGCTACTCTTTCCCTGGAGGAATTATCATGATATTACTCAGACACACATTTCTCTTAATATTCGTCATCGTGTCGGTAATATTTGACATCAGGTACAGGAGAATACCGAATTACATTACCATGCCTGCAATAATTATCGCCTTATCATTGAACACATATATATATGGCACTCATGGCATAACATTTTCACTATCAGGTATCATCACAGGTTCATTAATAATGCTTGTGCCTTTCATTATGAAAGGGATAGGAGGCGGCGATTTGAAAATGCTTGCCGCTATAGGAGCTTTTGGCGGGTATGAATTTGTAATTTATACATTCCTTTCAGCTTCTATAGCGGGAGGCATTTTTGCGTTGATACACACAATCGCTAAAAAACGCCAGAAAGAGGTTTGTCTTAACATGAAAAACATGGCTTTAGCGCAAATGATATGCCCGGGTTCAGCTATTGATAATCATAATGATCACGAAGGTGCATTGCCTTATGCATGCGCGATAGCAACAGGAACATTGATCATGCTTGGAATGACGTATTTTGCATGAAGGGATGTATATATCATGAAATATACAACTGATGCAAAAAATAAAGCAAAAGGTCAGGCTCTTGTAGAGTTCGCGATCATATTACCTTTATTGATGATAATCATTGTCGGCGTTATTGAGTTCGGATTCGTATTCTGGACCCAATCGACATATGTAAATGCTGTCCGTGACGCAGCGAGAACTTCTGTTGTTATCAGAGACTGGGATACAAACTATAATGCTCGGTTAACTGAAATAAAATATTCTATTATTAACAATACCGATTGTCTTCCTGTGAAAAGTACGGAGTATTTATTTGAACATATTTACATTCAACTTATTCCGAACAGCAGCAATATCGAGAAGATTCGAGTAAGTATAATAGACCAGCCATACCATCCTGTCGTCGGATTACTTGACGTGATAATTCCCGATTCATTATCTGTTAATGCCGAGTTCAGATACGAAGGAAGTCTTTGAGGTGAATCATGAATAACGTGCGACGAAACCAGAGAGGGCAAAGTCTTATTTACGTGATACTCGTCATGATAATCATGCTTGCGTCGCTTTCCCTTGTGGTAGACTTCGGCAATGCGTATTTGAATAAAGCGGAAATGCAGAAGGCAGCGGATGCCGCATCTCTTGCCGCCGTCAGAGAACTTCCATACACAAATATAGCTCAGTCTGTTTCTTATAATTATGCGAGTTTCAACGGCTTCGCCCATGGCATCGATAGCGTTTCCGTTTACAGCTATCCACATGACATAAATTCAAACTGGTATGTTGTTGAAATTCACAAAGACGTTAAGCATATCCTGGCACCAATAATCGGTTTTGACTCTTTAGCCATAAGTGTTAAATCCGTATCGGAATTCAATGCGTATATTCCAATTAATATTTCAGGCGATGGAGAGTATGGTGCAAACGGCACAATGACCCTATCAATGTTCGGACCCTACGGATATTACTCATACGGCGACGCATTTTCACCTAGATGGTTGAATAATGGAGATAAGAATCCCACATACAGGGCAGATGGATATGATTTTATTCTCGATGTACCTGATAACTATTATCAGATAAACGGCACAAATGCTGTTAAGCTCGAAATATTCGATCCCGATACATGGAACAACGGCGGTGACAATGCTTATCCCGGTTTGAGAATAGATGAAATAAGGTATGCGCCGTCTTACCCGCATCCTCAGCCTTCGAATATCAGAAATACTACTGAATATACATTGTTCGCTCCGGATAGCACTCCAAATGATTACTCGGATGATGTACAGATCGCAAAAGCGATATATGGACCCGAGGTAAGCTGGACAGATATGAAATGGGTATCGCCTGATGGATTCGAGTTCAGCACATCAGATTTCGGTACAGGCAAATACAGGATAAATATAAAAGCAACAGATGGCTCAAGTGAAAATGGTTTTAATCTCAGGGCAGGGCCGCCATCCGGTGATTTCGATCCGGACAACGGTACAAGCGTCACCGCTCTCGGCGCATTACCGCTCAATTTCAATGATGATGGAATGATCACCGTAACACTTGGAAATGTTCCTGCTGAAGCGGCGGGAAAGAAAATGCATATCAATAAATTCGATACCGACGTCGGCGCAAAATCGATTGTATATAGATGTGATACTTTACCCGGCGACTGGGCGGGACTGCTTTCTGGTGATGGTACCTGGAAAGAAGACATACTTACCCTGCCTTCAGATTATAGCGGTGGAACCTGGACAGCAACTTATTATGCAGGTTTGCAGGATACATCCGTATGGACGATGTGGTTCGAAGGAATGGTGGCTGGACAACCCGGATTTGTCCGCCTTGTAGAATGATTAAAGAGGTGATTCCAATGAAAACTCAAAAATTATTTTTGGTCATTGCTCTTATTATCGGATTGCTCGCAGCAGCTTCTGCTTACTATTTTTCCAATGCTTTTACAAACGAAAATAATGAGAATATTCCTGATAACAGGTTAATAATCAAATCCAGATGCGTTATTGCGTCAAGAGATTTAGACAGAAGAACTATCCTCTCTCCTGAAATGCTCGATTATATTGAATTTCCTTCAGAATTAATTCACCCCGATGCGATTACCGACATCAATAACCTGGTAGGTAAAATAACAAATGACAACATTTACAAAGGAGAAGTGATACTCGAACTGAACATACGTGATAAAGACACTACATCGGAGCTTGGCTTTGTGCTTCCTGAAGACAAAAGAGCAATCACTGTCGGTTCTACCGTAACAAGCGGTGTAGGAAATATGATCAATCCTGGAGATCATGTTGATATTCTTGTCTATCTTACAGAAAAGATTGCTGGAAAGGATGTGTCGTTTGTTCTGCTCGAGAATATATTAGTTCTTGCAACAGATACAGATATAATCGGTAATAATAAATCCGGAAGTATTCTGAGCGCGAATCCCAACAACAGCGGCTCCAACAACAAGCCATATCAGTCGGTTACCCTTGCGGCGTCGCCGGATGATTGTGTCAAATTGAATCTTGCCGAATCAATAGGAAGAATTAAAATGGTTCTTCATAATCCAAAAAATGACAACAGCACCGGTGACGAAAAACACTTCGCACTGGCTGAAAGTTTCAGCAAGGAGGCCGGAATCAAAATCAAAAGCAATATTTCAAATAATATCACTTCCAGAAATATCAATAACCGAAAAGTAACAGATGAAACTGAAATAAGGGTTGAAAAGATCTCAGAGAAAAAAACAGAAAAAAGCGCTTCTCCCAAAATCATTTATATTGCAAAAGGTTCATCTGTCGAAAAGGTCGAAATAATCGATGACAAAGAAAATAACAAATAGAATACGAGGTGATCGAAATGAGAATATTCACATCATTTATTACAGTTTTTATACTCCTGTTCTCGGTAAGCTTCGCGATATCTGAAGACAGTAAAATCGATATTTATGAAGGGCAGACCAGAGTAATCAGCATTGAAGACGTTTATAAAATCGCTGTGGGCGATCCTGAAATTGCCGATGTAACAATATTTTCTGAAAGATCGAATGAAATTCTTTTGAACGGTAAAAAAGCCGGAATAACAAATCTGCATATATGGAATGAAAAGGGAGATAAAGAGATATTCGACGTCAGAGTATTCAGTCCGAAATCGATGATGCAGCGGAAGGTGTATTCTTTGAAGCATTACAGCCTTAAAAAAACATCTTACAACGACAGTTTGAGCCAGATAGAGATAAAAATCGAGCAGGATAGCGTTGATAATTTAAGGGCAATTCTTAATCCTGTTCTCGGCGAAAAAAATTTCACCATTGATGTGGATAGGAACAGGGTAATTATGGTAGGTAACGAAAAAGACATTGAAACCGCCGAATTATTCCTTTCTGAAATCGACATACCTTTAAGAAGAATCATGATTGAAGCAAAAGTCATAGAAATCACTAAGGGAGATTTGAAAAAACTCGGCAACACGCTCATCGCACAAAAGGATCGTAATAATTTGAACATTGATATGTCATCAGATATCGCCGGATTCAACTATTCGTTCGACACCTTCACAGATCTTGCCGAAAGATTCAATATTACTTTTGACACCCTCAGAACCATTGATGTGGGAAGAACTCTGGTTAACCCGCAAATATCCGTACTTGACGGTAAAACAGCATGGATACTTGCCGGTGAAAAATACCCAATCGCATCAAGAGACAGCGAACAGGGGCTGGTCTCATATAGTTATATAAGCACAGGAATTATTCTTGCTGTAACTCCACGAGTTGGAACCAACGATGAAATAACGCTGTGGCTGAAGCCTGAAGTCAGCAAAATAAGCGGTTGGGTGGGCGATCCAGATTCATCAAGCGATAATGCCGCTCCGATTATAGACACCCGGGAAGTAATGTCCGAGATACGTGTTAAAGATGGAGAAAGCATAATCATGGGAGGCCTTCAGAGAGAAGATGAGGTTATAACAAGAAGCAAAGTCCCCGTGCTCGGCGAACTGCCACTCGTCGGTTCGGTTTTCAGGAAAAAAAGATCGAGCAAGGAAACAAGTGAATTAATTATTGTAATTACTCCTCATATCATCGAAGAAAATCAAACTGTCGACCGGGAAACACTCAGTTTAATGGAATCCTATGATTAGATTGCAATGGCAATAAAGTGTTTAATCGAAAGCAGGTGAATGTCATGGGAAACAAATTACTTGCAGCAGTTATAGGTATATCTGATTTCGATGTTCTGGAGCATGCATTTAACGGAAATACCGATGTCGAATTACTGTCACCATTCAGCTCGATCAACGATTTGCTCACAGTCCCTACACTGAACGTGGTCGATATAATATTTTACAACTTTGAAAAGTTTATTGAAGAATCGTCAGGCCTGAACAATCTAATAAAAGACAAATACGTCGTATTCTTTTCAAGCTCTTTTGATCCTAAGAAAGCCCGCACAGCTTTGCAGGCCGGAGCTAATGATTTCATAGTTATTCCACCTGACAAAAACGAGCTTGAAGAAATTGTAGATAGAGCAAAAATACATGAATCCGATTTATCTCGCAACAACATGCTCAATAATTACAATACAGGGCGGAGACAACCGGGTCATGTGATTACTTTTTTCTCTACAAAAGGCGGAGCGGGAAAAAGCGTATTATCCGCCAATTTTGCCGTCGCACTTTCGAAATTCTGCGGCTGTAGAGTTTGTCTTATCGATCTATCACTCCAGTTCGGCGATATATCATTAATACTGGATCTCAATCCTCAAAATACCATATACGACCTTCAAAAAGAAAACATATTACAACACGATGATTTAATCGACAATATCAGTGAGTACAAAGATAATCTTTACATTATTTCAGCTCCCAGAAAACCGGAAGAAGCAGAACTTATAAAACAGGATTATGTTCGAGATCTTACAGAAAAACTAAAAGATATATTCGATTATATCATTATCGATACATCGGCTTCATTCAACGATATTTCAATTGCTGCACTTGATAACAGCGATCACATATTTCTTGTTGTAACACCAATAATAATATCAGTTAAAAACCTGATAGGCTCTATCGATGTAATGACAAATTCACTTCGTTACACAAAGCAGAAATTCAACATCGTACTAAACAGATCTGACAGCAAGTCAGGAATAAGCAGATCAGATATTCAGAAACTAATAGGAAAAAATATCGATTATTTCATACCCAGTGACGGCAATATACTGGTTCCATCAATTAATGAAGGCAAACCTGCGGTATCGCAAATGCAGAAAAGCAAATTTTCAAAAGCTGTAATTAAAATGGCAGAGTCTTTCTCAGGAATCAAGGTGAATCACCGAAATCACAAGTCTTTATTTTCAAAATGGCTGCTCACTAAAACTGATGAAAGGAGGCCGTAAATCATGGGACTTCTAGATAGAATTCAGTCTTCTAATATTGAAAACAACGGTGAAAACGAAAGTAATGGCAATTCAAAAAGCAATCTGATGAAGAACGATGATAACATGCATAAAGTCAAGCAACAGATACATGAGATACTTGTTGAAAAACTTGGTCAGGAAATGATTAATGGAACTATAGAAAGAGATTTAGTGACACGGGAAATCATTGATACAATAAACAGGCTTAGGTCTGAAATAAAAATAACTATCGGCAAATCGGAAACACATGAAATTATCAACGATCTTTGCAACGAGGTATTCGGGCTCGGCCCGATAGAGCCGTATGTGAGAGACAATGAAATAACGGAAATAATGGTAAACGGCCCTTCAAAGATTTACATCGAAAAAAATGGGCTGATTGAACTTACAAACTGTCAGTTCAGAGATGAATCTCATGTTCACGCAATAATTGAAAGAATCGTATCTCCAATCGGCAGAAGAATAGACGAATCGAATCCGATGGTCGATGCAAGGCTTAAAGACGGCTCAAGGGTAAACGCAATCATTCCACCTTTATCTTTATCCGGTCCGTGCCTTACTATCAGGAAATTCTCTAAAGATCCGTTTACAGCAGAAGATCTTATTTCATTCGGGACACTGACACCGGAAACTACTGCATTCCTTGAAGCATGCGTTAAATCAAGACTTAACTGCCTTGTCACAGGCGGTACAGGCTCAGGAAAAACCACTACTCTTAATGTGCTTTCGTCTTTCATTCCGGAAAACGAGAGAATCGTTACCGTAGAGGATGCGGCGGAAATTCAGTTGCGGCAGGAACATGTTGTCACTCTTGAGAGCAGACCTCCCAACATAGAAGGCAAAGGCGAAATCAAAATCAGAGAACTTGTAAGGAACTGTCTCAGAATGCGTCCTGACAGAATTGTTGTCGGAGAGGTCAGGGGAGGGGAGGCGCTCGACATGCTCCAGGCTATGAATACAGGCCATGACGGTTCTCTCACTACTGCTCACTCCAATTCTCCAAGAGATGCGCTTTCAAGGATTGAGACTATGGTTTTAATGGCTGGTATAGACCTCCCATTGAAAGCTATCAGAGAGCAGATAACATCCGCTATTGATATGATTATTCATCAGGAGAGAATGAAAGACGGTAAAAGGAGAATTACCTATATTACCGAAGTCGTAGGTATGGAAAACGACACGATTACATTACAGGATATATTTGTTTTTGAAAAAATGGGAACTGATGAAAATAATAATATCATAGGGAAAATCAAACCTACAGGAATAGTTCCCAAGGCTGCGGAAAGAATCAAATCATCCGGAATTAAGATTCCAATGTCAGTGTTCGGTTCTCCGATTGCGAGGTGATCGATATGTTTTTTGCACTCACTGCTTTTATCCTTGTTTCTGTTACTTTCTACTGCATTGCTCTTTTATTATCAAAAAACAACTTCAGAAAAATCAGCTCCCGGTTGAATGATGTCAATGAAAATAAAGCGATAAAAACAATTGATAAAAATAGAAAAAGCATCTTTGCCTCTATTGATTCATCAATTAAAAATATCAGCTTGAGCAACTATATAAAACGTCAGCTGAATCTTGCAAATTTACAGTTAAAAGTATCTGAGTATATAGTCATTGTATTCATTTCCGCGACATTGATTCCTTCGATATATCTCCTGTTTAACGAAAATATAAGGGTTACTACAGGATTGATAGTTATTGGAACGATTATTCCTGTCGTGTACTTGAAACACAGGCAAACAAGAAGAAAAAACAAATTTAATATTCAACTGCTTGATGCAATAGCTCTTATTTCAAACTCACTTAAATCCGGACACAGCTTTTTGCAGGCAATTGATCTTGTAACAAGGGAGATGCTTCCTCCAATCTCCGAGGAGTTCAGTAAGCTTTTAAGAGAAATCAAATTGGGCATACCTTTTGAAAAAGCAATCGATTCGATGATCGACAGGGTAGGGAATTACGACCTGGAACTCATTATGACCTGTGTTAAAATACAACGTGAAATAGGCGGTAATCTCTCGGAGCTTCTTGATAAAATAGCTGCAACTATCAGAGACAGGATAAGGATCCGGGGACAGGTTCAAACTCTCACAGCCCAGGGAAAACTGTCAGGCATGATTCTCAGTGTTATGCCAATTGTTCTTGCGGGTTTTATATTTATTGTAAACCCGGAATATGTGAATGTTCTGATTGTAAATCCTATTGGAAAATTAATGATAATTATATCTATATTCAGCCAGATAATAGGGGTGTTTATAATCAGGAAAATTGTCAATATTAAAATTTGAGGTGCTGCTATGGAACCTATACTAATCATAAAATTCGTTTTGCTTGCTGTGATTTTTATTTCTGTATTTGTTTTTATATACAGTATACTGATTTCGAATATCAACAGAAAAGAACTTATTGTCAGGCTTCAAAAACTTGATATTTCCGACAATGGAATATCTGTTGATGAGATTGACATGACACAATCAATATATGAAAGAATAATTTCGCCTTTTTTCAAAAAAGCCGGCCTTGTGTTTATTAAATACACTCCAAGAGGATTTTCAGAGCGAATATCAAGGAAACTTCAATCAGCAGGATATAAAAAATCCGACCCTTTGCCATTTCTCGGAATTAAAATCTGTTCATCAATACTCTTTTTATTTATCTTTATTATCTTTGGATATATTTCTGGATTAACAATTAATAATTTTATTTCATTTTCATCAATATTTTTGTTTTCAGGTTATTTATTACCAGATTTTGTATTAAATAATATGTCAAAAAAATATAAGCAGAGCATTTATCAGTCTTTGCCAAATTTACTTGATCTTCTTACTGTAAGCGTTCAGTCCGGACTCGGATTGGAACAAGCATTGCTTCATTCCAGTGAAAAACTCAAGGGACCTATCTCAAAAGAAATCGACAGAACTTTGCAAGAAATAAGACTCGGAAAAAAAAGAAGTGATTCACTGCGCTCATTTGCAGAAAGAATTCCTCTTGACGATATTAAATCATTCTGTACTGCAATAATCCAGGCAGAACAACTTGGGACCAGCATATCAAATGTATTACGCATACAATCTGATTTCATCAGATTGAAAAGAAGCCAGATTGCCGAGCAAGCCGCAATGAAAGCTCCTTTGAAATTATTGTTTCCTCTAGTATTCTTTATTTTTCCGGCACTTTTCATTATTTTGATTGGTCCTGCATTCATAAAAATTATGGCCGCCTTCAGTTCAATGTAAATCAATGTATAATTTCAATTATTATGATGTTTAGATATTATATGAGGCCTGAAAATCGATCCTGCGCGATTATGTGAAATATTCTTTTATTTAAGCCGTTTTTCCATTATTTTTGATTTGATATCTAAATTATCCTTCAAATCATCTAATTTGTGAATCATTTGTCATTCTCAATACTATTCAATTATCTCTTTAATATCTATTTTATGATTCATTTACCAATTTATTTCTTCCAAATTTCTCTCTTATTTCAATATCTTCCTTTTTTACTTATTTCATCAATCAACATCATATAATTCAATAATGTATTCAAAGAAAATTCATATCATATTATTTTTATTACTTAAATCCTTTAATATATATGCATCATATTGATTATCAGAATAAATATAGAATAACTGAACGGAGTTTCTGGATTCCTGCCGACTGCATGCAGGAATTACGGCAGACGATTCGTGCAGTATTCCATATTATTTGTTATAAACAGTATATATTTCTAAATACCTATAATTCGTCTCTAAGGAAGGGAATATGTTAATTTAAGCAAACACACACAAAAGCCGCATACTCAAGAATACCTCAATACCACGCTACGTCGCATAATATATCTTATGTATTATATTGTTCCGTTTTTAAGATTGTTGTTTATTCTTTTGTTTATAAGCTTTTTTGTGATTTTTTGATATTGATTCAAGAAGATAATTTTTATAGTGATTTTTTTTATGTATTTTGTTTGTTTTTTGTTTTTATCTATATTTTCAGGTAATTACATGTTTATAAAAAGTATATATCTTATTTCTCATTATCTTCATCATCTAAAATATTCTCTTCTTCATCAGACCATGAATCAGCATTTATTCTTAGTTTTTTCTCAAGACACTTATTAAAGATCTCAAAATGCATTTTTCTTTTTAGCGCGATTATTTCATCTTTTCTTGATTTTCTATTCTTTTTCAGGCTTATGTTTTGTTTCTCAATTATTTCAGTTTCTATTACAGGAGCATTTTCAGAATGTGCATTTTCATTCTTACTTTTATTCTTTGCTGTAACTTTATTAACGCTTCTCTTTGATGTTGCCTTCTTCGCTACCTTGCTGCTTTTACTATTCTTTTTTTTCACAGTGGTCGAATCTATCTTATTCTTCACTGTATTTTTTTTACTTACCCCGGATACTGAAGTTGTTTTAGCGGAAGTTCGATTCGTTTTATCGGACTTTTTCTTAAGAGTAGCTTTTACTTCTTTTTTTGCCATATAAACAGCCACTCACTTTCGGGGATGTAGCAGTCAGCATAATATAGTCAATTGATTGGAATTTTTCAAGATTTATATACATCAAGCATACTGTTAAGCTTTAATAATTCACATATCTTCTATACTCGTTAAATTTATTTTATTAGGAATTCCCTTGCTTCGGCGACCGCATATAACGATCCTGTAACAACAATCACCCCTTTTCCCGATAAAACTTTTCCTGCCAGAGATATTGCTTCACTGATGTTTTCTGTTTTATATGGTCTATCAAAGTAATTTTTCGATATGTTAAATAAAACATTCGATTTTAAAGCTCTTTCGTAATTCAAACCGGTTGATATTATTGTGTTTGTAGAATTTCTCAGCATTTTCAGTATTCCTTTGCTATCTTTATCTTTCATTATGCCTATGATCATAACTTTTTTCTGATCAGGAAAATAACTTTCCAATTCATTCGAAAGCGTTTTTGCAGCAGTTTTATTATGAGCCCCATCAAGTATTACAGATAATTTGTCATTTAATTCTATTTTTTGAAACCGTCCATTCAAAGAAAAGATTCCCAAAGAACGCACAAGAGATTCTTTTGATATATCAATATGATTGAGTGAAAGTATTTCCAGGGTCCTGATAAATGTTGCAAAATTCTCTTTTTGAAAACTTCCTTTCCATGGAATCTCAATATCGGACAGAACGTCATCCATATATTTAAATGAATAAAAATCTGTGTCGTCTCTATGTTTAAAGATTATTTGATCAGGTCGAGAAAAATAACACCTTGATTTTTGCGCCTTGCATTTTCTCAATAATTCTCTTTCGGCAATATAGTGCTGATGTGATATGACAACATCCCTGCCCTTTTTAATTATACCGGCTTTCTCTCTAGATATTTCTTTTATACTATCTCCCAGCACATGCATATGATCCCATCCGATCTTCGTGATCACGGAAATCACAGGATCAACAACATTAGTAGAATCGAGCCTTCCACCAAGACCTGCTTCAATTATGGCTATATCAACATCAGCTTTATAGAATACGTCAAATGCAACAGCGGTCAGCATTTCAAAATATGAAAATCTACTGAAATCATTCTTTGTAATCCCGATTATGTTACTCACTGATTCAGCAAATATTTTTTTTGAAATTAATCTATTGTTGATTCTTATCCTCTCTCTTATGTCATTCAGGTGCGGAGACGTAAAAAGACCTGTCCTATATCCCTGAACAGTAAGCGCCGATGTAAGCATATGTGCAACAGAACCTTTTCCCACAGTACCTGCAACATGAACAACCTTGAATTTTTTGTGTGGATCATCGATTTTACTTAATAGTGTTTTTATAGGAGCAAGGCTGAACCTGGGTTTTAAAATATGTGCTTCTTTTTCATAATTTGAAAAATTATCAAGAAATTTTAATGCAGACTGATAATTCAAGTATCTGTTCCGGAATTTTGATTTTATTCAACAAAAAAGACGGGCCTAAAAACAGACCCGTCTTTTGAATATGCTTTAATTATTTCAGGACTTATCCAGTTTCTGTTTAGCTATCTTTACGAGGAACCACGATCTTACTTCCTTGTCCAGCTTCTTCCATCCCTTTGATTCCTGCGTTGCCCATATAACATAATCCTTTGACAATTGCTGTTTAAGCTTTGTGATAGACAGTTTCTTATAAATCTTTATTGCTCCATAGCTTTCTCTCATACTCTTGTCTTCGTCCATATCCCAATGGAATTCCACAAAAGCATTTGCAATCGATTCTTCGAGGGTTTTAGGCGCAATAAGCGGCACTATAAAAAGATGTTTTTCCCAATCATATACTGCGTCTCCGCTGCCCGGAACCAGCATGACTCTCGGGATTCCGAGTTGCTTGATTCTTTGCTGGGCAGGATCAAATATCTGTGGGTCGATATTGTCTTCGAGGAAAAGATCTATTATTTCCTTCACCCTTGTTTTTGTTGCGATATCTTTGATATTAACAAGTACGGCATTAGAGTCTACTTTTGCTTTTTTCGCAGTCATCAGAACATATTTCTTTATCCTGATCATTTCATTTTTATATGTCGTCTCTTTCTGCTTAATCGAAATAGACTTCATAGATTTTACATGATCATTTATAATCTGTGTTTTCCTCGCGACAAGCTCATGCAGATCAAGATCCAGAATTACTTTCTTTTCCAGTTCTTCACCTAGTTCCCTGAGCTGATTAATTTGATCATCAGAAACCTTTCCTTTAATTGTCGTTAAGTATCTGCTTATCTGATTCATCAACTGGTTGCGGATATTTTTTGCCTGAACAATCTTTGCGCGTTCTTCGTTAGAAATTGACTTGCCTGATTTCATTTTTCTGTCAAGAACAGCCATTCCCCTGACTAAATTATCATATTGTGCTATAAATTTGGCCGCAGCCGGACCGTTCGGGAACGACTGAACAAGATCAAGTCTGCCCTTTCCAAGTATCTTTATTCTTTCAGTACAATTTTGAAAATCCGCTTCAGTCTTTTTCTTGTCTTCTTCAAGTGCAATTAGTTTATTACATCCAAATGCTTCCTTATAAACATCCTGTAAAAGATCGGACAGATAGATATACACAAGTGGACTATCTTCGCCCGGATCGAATTTCTTATCTAGCTCCATTTGATCGAGAACATTTGAATTTTCAGGGATAAACTGCCTGTCCAAAAGACCAAAATTAATCAGTTCAAGATCGTTATCCTCGAATTGTATTGCATTATCTTTAACCCTCGGAAGCTTCTTTTGAACTGTATTAATAATCAAATCCCAATACAATCCATTTAGTTTTGAAAGATTATCTCTATCCGAAGGATCTTTCCTGAACGCTTCAACTATTTCATTGATCGTATTCTCGTCAACCAACTCTTCGCCTTCAATTTTGATATGATCAGGAATAAAAAGCATTTCAGAACAATTATTCTCTTTATAAAGAAGAGAAACTTCATGTTCGGTTCTTTCCAGGACAAATTTGATACTCCTGAGAATATAATCTCTATCCACAGAATGGGTACCGGCACAATCGAGATCGAAAATCATAAATTGAGACGGGAAAGAATCACCATAATTAATAATTCTTCCGAAAACAAAATCATTCCACTGCTGCTCATTTACCTTGGCCTGTTTAAGCAAATCAATATGTCCAAACTCAATACTGCAAGCTCTGAACTGATCTTTTTTCGGATTCAAAACAAAATTAATATGCTCTGAATCAAGGAATTCAAGCTCCTCGATTTTAGTAACAAAATCGAATTTAGGAGCCGAAATACCTGCCATCACAGATGAACTCTGGATCTCTTTTGGCTTATATCCAATTTCCTGACAGAGCTTGTCATATTCGGAATTGATCATATCAAAGCCTGATTCAAGATCTTCTTTGATAGATATCAATTTATTTATACTGACAGTCGCATCTTCGCCAATATTTACCAATTCAGTTTTGAATCTTGGCTGCAGCATATCCACTACAGTCATACAACCTTCAGGTCCATGGCCGAGAAAACTAATTATCTGGCTCATTTCTTGAGCTGATTTCATTACTATCTCATTAAGAATAGGTAATCTTTTAGCAAACATCTTAAGTGTATGAAGAACAAGAGGTGGTTTTTTCATAAGATATGGTTCAATTACACCGGCCGGAACAGGCATCGCATGAACATCAGTCAATGCCCTTACAGAACTGCTTCTTTCCATATCCCCAAACATTGCATTTTCGCCGAATACAGCTCCCTTCATATCTATTATTTCCAGCGGACGCATTCCGACAAAAACCTCTAATTTTCCTCCAAGCAGAAAATACATATTTTTATCGATCGACTTCTCGGCACAAACAACATCACCCGGATTAAAAGCAGCAACACCCTGCCTCGGAGGACCGGACACTTCTGGTGAATTACCAGCGACAGCGCCTTTCCTGAATATCCTGTTTTTGAACATCGTTGTTTGCATCGGAAAAGGCATTCCAATAGTACCGTAAAAATCGACAGGTAACGAACCGTACTTTTCAATAAGCCTTCCTATCTGATATGTTCTTGTTAACTTTGCGTCTTCAATTAAATCAATTTTTTCTTCTTTGTTTGATGCAATTTTTTCTATCTCATTTACAGCCTGATATACTCCTCTTGCATTCTCTTCGAGAAATCCTTTGGCTTTAAGAGTAAGAGAATCAACCCTGTTAATGCTGTGACTCGTATCAGCCAGCCTTTGAGCAATTGTCTTAGAGAGCGAGAAACCGATTTTGGGGTTCTGCATAACTGTTGCATCAAACCCTTTGCCCCTCAAATTAATCACCATAACCTGCGCGGGGCCATCATCAGAAACCCTTATTGAAGCAGATCTGTTTTCTCTTAGAATCGCTCCTATTTCTCCAATAAATTGTCCGGGTTTGTCAACAACCCCAACAAGCATTCCTTCTGTCTCAACCTTTTCCCTGGTTGCAACTCCATCTGAAGAAACTACATAAATATTGAGTGCCCCTGACCGCAGCACGAATATCTCATTGCTTTCCTCTCCTTGAAAACACAGGAAATCTCCGGGCTGAAGCGTTTTTACAGTTTGTGATCCTGCTCCATTGGACATTTCATTTCCCCTTTTTAATGATAGTTTCTATTAATGCCAAAATGTTAATTAGCTACACTTGTAAATGCAAAGAATTTCCCTCTTTTATTACCAACATATATCGCCCCATTAGCGATAGCAGATGATGCTCTTATCGCTCCCTTTGTCTGCTTTTTCCATCTTATCTTCCCGGTTTCAGGATCAACACAATAGAAATTGCCGTCAAAAGAACCTACAAAAACATTTTCTCCGGAAACAACCGCGCCGGCATCAAAACCACCTCTGGTTTTAATAGTCCATAATATCTCTCCGGTATGTTTGTTCAATCCACACAAATTCCCTTCGAACATACCACCTGCTATAACGATATCTCCCACAACAGCTGGCGATGCTGATACCTGTTCATCTATTCTTGTCATCCACTTCTGCTGTCCGTTATCAGCTTCTACAGCATAAATATGACCATCCCATGAACTGAAAAACAAAGTTCCGTTATCAATTGCGGGAGTAGAATAAACACTTCCCTGCGTTTCCACTTTCCATTCAAGCTTTCCTGATTGTGAATCAATTGAATACAGGTTCGAGTCATTAGATCCGCAATATATTTTATTACCGTATAAAAGCGGAGTGGCTTCAACCCAATCCTGGGTTTCAAAAACCCATACAGGGTTAAGAGATTTATTATCGAGAGCATAAATGTTTTTATCCAGCGAACCAAAATAAACATTTACACCATCCGAGCAAACCCCTCCCTTGATAGCTCCACCAGATTCAAACCTTCGCTCAAGATTTCCCGTCTGAATGTCAATTTTATATAGAAACTTATCGAATGACCCCGCATAAACATAACCATCCTGTATAAAGAGCGGGCCTGTAACCATATCATTCGTAGCGAACTTCCATTTTAATTCACCATTATTTGCATCAATTGAATAAACGTTGTTATCATTTGCCCCGAATAAAACCATGTTATTCGAAACTACAGGTGAAGATCTCAATTCATCTAAAGCTTCAAAAAACCACATTTGTCCCAACGGTACATTAACAACATCTTCTGCCGTTCCAGTTGCACCTATAGTATTTCCCCTGAAAAAATTCCATGTTGAATCAGTTGGTTTATGAGAAACATCACCGTTAACATCATGATTACTACAACCACACATAAAAATGCAGGTAGCGGTAAAAGCAATAAAAAGACTTGTCTTAAATCTTACTATCAATTGATTTGACCGATCCCAATCTGTACTCATCTCTAATAAGAAATCTAGAGATAAACATTATCATGTAAATGAACATTTTTGAAGTCTTAGGAAGTAAAAACATAAATTAAATGTTATATGCATATTAACTTTTTCGTTGATCCGGTCAATCTTACCGGTTTGTTATCGACGATTGCAACAGTATCTTCGATTCGTATTCCTCCCCATCCTTCTATGTATATACCAGGTTCAATTGTAAAAACCATTCCATCCTCATAAACCGCTTTCGATAATGAATTTATTCCGGGTGATTCATGCACATCCATCCCAACACCATGTCCGAGGCTATGTGTAAAATATCTTTCATATCCAAATTTTTCAAGAATATCTCTTGCAAGTATATCAGATTTGCAGATTTTCTCTCCTATAAAAACTTTTTCCAGTGACTTGCACTGCGCATCATATACAGCATTATATCTTCTCTTCGATTCCTTATCCGGTTTACCTATATGAATCGTTCTCGTCATATCTGAGTTATATCCGTTACAGCAAGCTCCAAAATCTATAACAATGAACTCCCCATTTTTTACCTTTTTTGCTGAAGGTTTACCATGAGCGAATGCTCCTCTCGGCCCGGATGCAACGATTGTATCAAAAGCCAGTTTCTCAATATCATCTTTTATCAGTAATGATTCGAGTTCTCCTCTTATTCGCGATTCCGTCATACCCGGCTCAACAATATTGACCAATTTTCTGAAAGCCTTATCCATAATCGAAGAAGCCTTTTTAATGTAACGTATCTCCGATATGTCTTTTAAAGTTCTCAGCTTTTGTATCGTATTCTTGTCGGGATTTAACTTAATACCAGCCAATTCTTTGTCAAGTTTATTGAATTCAGCCCAGGATATGAAATCCGGCTCGAAAGAAATTTTTCTTTTCCCGGCCTTTGTTGTTAACAATTTTTTTATATCTGAATACACGTTTGTATAATTCGTATTAATAATTTCATCGACATAAGCCCCTGTCACGGCTTCTGACTCATAACGAGAATCAGTCAACAGAAAATAATCATCATCAATGAAAACAAGATATCCGAATGAACAACTAAAACCTGTAAGATACCTGATATTTATATTGTTCGAAACAAGAAATGCGGGGATACTCTTTCTTTTAAGTTCTTCTGAAAATCTTTTTTTTCTCTCTTTTAATATTTTAATATCATTCATTTTTCGATGTTTCTTCACACAGTTTATACAACGCTTCCAATCCCAGGATATAACTATAATATCCGAATCCTGAAATAACACCTGTTGCGGCAGATGCCGTAACGGATTTTGTCCTGAATCCTTCTCTCCTGTATATATTAGATATATGCACTTCAACCACAGGAATTGAAATCGCTCTCAAGGCATCCATTACAGCAAAACTATAGTGGGTGAAAGCCGCTGGATTGATAACAATACCTGAAAAAGAATCATCGGCGTCATGAATACTATTTATCAATTCCTCTTCACTGTTTGTTTGAATACATACTGTTTCACATGAATTTTCTTTTGCCCACTGCTTAATCTTTTCATTAATTTCGGGCAGGCTTAGAGCACCATAATATTCCGGCTCTCTCTTACCCAACAAATTCAAATTAGGACCATTTATGACAAGAAACTTCAATCTATTCCCCCATAAGGACTCAAGCAATATTTTTCAGTTGCTCTTCAATTTTCTCTCGCAGATCATGTTGCGAAGTATAACCAATAAATTGAGCAATAGGTTTTCCAGAGTTGAAAATCAATATTGTCGGTGTGCTTATAATAGAATACTTCTCTGCCAGATCAGAATTACCTTTTATTTCTATTTCAGCAACAGATAATTTATCACTGTATTCAGATTCCATTTCCTCGAGTTCAGGTCTCATTAAATTGCAAATTCTGCAATTCCCCGAAATAAAAAAAACAATAACAGGAGTCCTGGAATTCTCTACTTCTTTTTCAAAATTGTTTCTGTTCACGATTATCATAATCTATCACATGAATTGTATTTCAAATATTCAAAAAAGGACACGGGATACTCATATAATAAAATCTCCACCATGCCGCTTGGACTTATTTCTTAGAACCTGTATCTCTACAGGTGGGTGCCACCCTGGCGTTTTTTGAATTCCTCCGTGAGAGGCATTTCATGGAATCGACAGAGATATGCTCCCTTTTCAGATATGTTGGCTCAAGAAACTACGTCCTCTCGAACACAGCAGAGATTCTTATGCTAGAATAGCATACCAACATCCTGTTTTCAACTTCATAAACAAATACATTTTGTGTAAAATATGTTCAATATATACATTGCTATAAATCAGGAAACACCCTGCTCAAATGCATGTGTGCATGGCATCAAATACATCATTGGGACAGACTCTAACCTGCATTTCTCACCAACGCAGGTTAAAAATCGTGAAGCCGGATTCTCCTGAGGAGAATGTCTTGCGGCTGATTCATGCACAGAGCAAAGCTTGTGCATTTCACCCGGCGCAGCAGAATTGGCCTTATCGCGATTTCCCGGATTTCTCTGTGAGAAATCCGATCTAAATATAATTGTCTGAATTAATAAGATCCAGAACAAGAGTACTCCAGCCAAAATGTTTTGCTCCATGCCCGTTTCCATTAAATGGATTATAGAATTCCCTGAAACCACTCTTGTATACCATATCTAAAGTTCTATCCGAAATCTTTGTCGCAAGATCATCTCTTCCATATCTTCTCAGTCCCTGGATCAGCAACCAGTTGATATTGACCCAGGTGGTTCCACGCCAGTATTCATATGTTCTGAATCCCGGGTGCTTCATTTCGACGGTTGGAATCGGATATCTACAGTCAAACTCATCTGGATTCTCAATATGTTCGATCAGAATTTTTGCAGTATCATCATCGACAAGCCCTGCGTAAAGAGGCATTAGCGCAAAAGGAGTCAATACTTTCAACTGCCTTTCAGTGCTGCCCTCAAGATCGAAGAAAGCTCCTTTTTTCTCGTTCCACATCTTATCCAGAACAGCTTTCTTTACCTTTGAGGCATTATGCTTCAATCTTGCGGATTCGCCATCTTTTCCTATTTCATCTGCAATTCTTGATAGAGTTATGAGGTTCTTATACAAATAGCAATTCATATCAACAGCTTCGACATTAAAAAATGAAGCTGCTTTCATTTTTTTGCTTGTATACCCCGCAAAATTGAATCTGAAAATCAGGTATGTTTTAGGAATATTGAATTTCCATCTTCTGAACTTCTCGGGATCTTCTCCGAAAATACTGTCCCATCGGCATGAATTATCAATTCCTGTTTCCCATGGATGATAAACAGATATCAAGGAATCTCCATCATCATCTCTGTCCACAAGCAACCAGTCGTAATATCTAACCAGAGGCTGAAATATCCTTTTCAGGAAACCTTTATCCTTTTCGATTTGATATATGGACCAGGCGGCATCCGCGACCAGAGGAGGTTGAGTTATGCCGCTTGTGTCTCTCCCGGTAAAATGAGCTATCCTGAACTTCAGAGTGTTTATATGAACCATGTTGGGAATCATTCCGTTCTCCCACTGGCCACTGAGCAGGGATATGAATTCATCCCTGGCAAAGTCTATATCCATCCATCTTCTCGCAAATATGTGAAAACACGAATCCCATAGCCACTGTGCATTGTACATTTCAATATCCGGGCACATGAAACGATATGTGTTTGATCCCTTTCGAACAACATGGCTGTTCCTTTCAAATAGTTTTCTCGATCCGGTAGATAATGTTTTCTCAATGCTCATTTTATCTCCAATCATATTCAAATAATCACTAATGACTATTATGATATAAACAATATAAATGAAAAGGGATTATAAATGAAAGAACAATCAAAAATCGTGTTTGATAATGAGTTTTACAAAAGGCTTGCAATTGATGACATAAAACTTCTATCAAACATTGAACACGGAATTGAATTATACATCGGTAAACATGACAAAAAAGGTCATTCAGATGCAGCGATCAATTTTGAAAGAGCTTTAGGAATTTTTTCCATCTCATACGTTAGACTGTCGCAGGAAATCTTCAAACTGAAACAATCTGAGTTTTCACCTGATCAAAAATTATTTTTAAATTTCGGAGTGCTTGATCCAAGAATATTTAAAAGAGACGATCTCGTTCAAGAACTTTATTCGGAGATACTCACACCTGTTAAATCCAACTTATATGATATGTATTATTTAGATGAATGGATCATAAGAATATCAAGAGGCCTCATTTCACTCACAAGCGATGTGGGACAAACCAAATCAAAGTCCAAAGATCAGGAACTGCAGGATATTAGAATCGAAAAGAGAAAAAAACTTGAAGTAGAACTTGAGAATTTCTGCAAGAGCGAAATTGACAGATACACAGAACTGAAAGGTTTTTACAGGCTTTTTTCTCCTGAAACAGCACAGGGAGAAAAGTTGAAAATTCTAACCGCAATAAGAAAGAAAATTGGTGATATAGAACGAATTGTAAAAGAAGAAAATATAAGAATTGCAGAAATTGATTCCCTGACTTCAAAAGAAGCAAGCAGCAATGATTCTGATTCCGAAGATAGAAAATCAGAAAAGATTAAAAATATCAGAGAAGAGTTTGAGCTCCTGGTCACCGTTATGAGGAGTTGTGCTGCAAGAGGAAGACTTATTAAAAACACGCCGATATTGATTGATAAATGGCTTCCTATGGAATCATCATCCATATCAGTGAATACATTTTCTTGTGTCGAGAAAAGATTTTCCGAAATAGAAAATATTGATTCAACGATATTTAAAGATAAAAATGGAAATAGGAAAGCTCCTAAAATATTAATCCTTCCCGGCGTAGGAACAGGTATGTCATGGAAAGATCGAATCATGCTGTCGTTGTTTGATCCGCCGACAAGCCAGGGAAATATTAACACCATAAAAACCCTCGGCGGTTACAGATGGTACCTTGCCACCCAGTCATTCAACTGGAAAAGCCTGCCGGGAGAACTCGGGAGCATGTATCAGTTGATTTATCCCGACCTTACTTTTACAAATCTTGAAAAATCTTTTATTGACGACTATGTGACATGGATAAAAAAAGAATCACAGGGATACCAGGTGCTTCCATCAAATGTAAGGAAATTATTCTGGAAAATGATTCCCTTCACAAGCGAACACAAACTGAAACTCTCAAAACGAGCTCCAATTTACGGAAAACTATATTCTGAAGATTTAATCAAAGGCGAACAATGATTTTCAAATTTCGTTTCTGACAATCATTGTTACGGATTCACCGCCACCCAGACATAGAGATGTCTCGCCAAGCTGAACCTCTCTTTTCTTCATTTCATATATCAGGGTTGTTAGCAGTCTTGCGCCTGAACAGCCGATCGGATGTCCGATTGCCACTGAACCACCATTAACATTTGTTATTTCATCATCAATTCCTAATTCGTTCAAAACACACAGAGTCGAGCCTGAAAATGCTTCATTAATCTCATGAAGCTCGATATCTGCGATATTCAACGATGCTTTTTTCAGTACTTTCGGTATCGAAAGTATCGGCGCTATCAGCACATACTTCATGTCGATACCCGCAGCCCCATAGCTCACTAATGACACAAGAGGCTTGCATCCAAGTTCCTCGGCTTTTTTTCTGCTCATGATACATACCGCTGAAGAGCCATCTGCAATAACCGATGAATTACCGGCGGTTGCGTATCCATCTTTCTGAAATGCGGGTCTCATTTTTGACAGAATTTCATAAGAAGTTTCTCTGGGACACTCATCTTTCTCAAAACAGATGCCGGCACCTTTTCTTCCCGGAATATCGACTTTGACTATTTCATCCACAAATTTCCCGTTGTTTATGCTCGATAAAGCCCTTGAATAACTCATCTCAGCATATTTATCCTGTTGTTCTCTTGAAATATTGTATTTTTCACTGATGATGTCGTTACTGATACCCATGTGAAAATCATTCACTATATCCCATAACCCGTCATGAACCATATGATCATAAATTTCAGCGGTGCCCATTCTATAGCCATTTCTTGCTTTATCCAGATAAAACGGCGCACCGGTCATGTTTTCCATTCCGCCGGCAATAATCACTTCAGCGTCACCGCATCGAATTGCCTGTGCTGCAAGCATAATGGATTTCAGGCCGCCGCCGCATACTTTATTAATTGTTAAAGCGCCAACCTCCCATGGTAGCCCTGCTTTCACCATCGCCTGCCTTGCCGGATTCTGACCACATCCACATGGCAATACCTGTGACATTATTACTTCGTCTATTTCCTTGTCTTCTATCCCTGCCCTGGTTATAGCTTCTCTTATTACAATAGCGCCAAGTTTGGTCGCATCTAAAGACGACAAACTTCCATTAAACGATCCTATCGGTGTTCTGCAAGCACTGACTATTACAACATCACTATTATCCAAAATTACTTACCTCCGGAATTGAACTTAGAAATGACACAATAATTTGATTTCTACAACTGTTAAAATCGTCATTGTTCATAAGAAATCATGACAAATTATCAAATATTTTATAATAGCAAAAGCATTATTATTACAAGCGAATTTGTCATAAAAATCATATTTGAGAATAAATTCACAAAGCCATTGACTTTACCAGGTATGAATAGTAAAATCGACTCTGGTAATTTTCTATGTTTGTGAATGCTTTTTATGATGTAAAGTATAATAAACATTAAATGTTTGTGAATGTTTATACAAGTAAGTGAGTCAACTAAATATACAAATATTTTGGAGGTGCTAGATGTCTGAAGAGAAAAAGGGATTCGATTCTATTCTGATCGAGCAACGAGAATTTCCGCCGTCTGAGGAATTCGTTGCAAACGCTCTTGTTAAGTCGAGGAAAGAATACGACGAGATCTGGAATAAATCGGTCAGCAACCAGGAAGAATTCTGGGGTGAAAAAGCCAAAGAAATGATCGATTGGTTCGAACCATTTAGTGAAGTTCTTAAATGGGAACCGCCATTTGCAAAATATTTCATCGGCGGAAAAATGAATGTCAGCTATAACTGCCTTGATCGACATGTTAAAGGCGGAAAAGCAGACAAACAAGCTCTCATCTGGGAGGGCGAACCGGAAGGCGACACGAAGATTTATACATATAAAGAGTTGCTTTCTGAAGTTTCAAAATGTGCAAATATGCTCAAGAGCCTTGGCGTGGTCAAAGGCGATCGCGTTTGCCTTTATCTTCCAATGATTCCCGAACTTGCTATCTCAATGATGGCATGCGCAAGAATCGGTGCGATTCATTCCATAGTATTCGGTGGTTTCAGCGCCGAAGCTTTGAGAGACAGAATTGTAGACTCGGAATGCAAAGTTCTTGTTACAAGTGACGGCTCATACAGGTCAGGGAAAACAATCCCCCTCAAAAAGAATGCTGATGCCGCCATGGAAGAAACACCCAGCATCGAGAAATGTATTGTTGTGAATAGAACCGGTCTCGATATCTCCATGAAAGACGGAAGAGACTTATGGTGGGATGATCTTTATAAAGATGCTTCCGATCAGTGCGATCCTGAACCTATGGATTCAGAAGATCCTCTCTTCATTCTTTACACCTCGGGTTCGACAGGAAAACCCAAAGGCGTTCTTCACACACAGGCCGGATATCATCTTTACACAATGATGACCTGCAAATATATCTTCGATATGAAAGATGAAGATATTTACTGGTGTACAGCGGACATCGGATGGGTAACCGGACATAGCTACATTGTCTACGGTCCTCTCGGACTTGGACAGACTTCTATAATGTTCGAAGGCGTGCCTAGCTATCCGCAGCCGGACCGCTTCTGGCAGATTGTCGAAAAATACAAAGTCAGCATATTCTATACTGCTCCTACAGCACTCAGGGCAATGATGCGTGAAGGCGACAAATGGCCGTCCGGACGTGATCTCAGTTCATTGAGACTCCTCGGCACTGTCGGTGAGCCTATCAATCCTGAAGCATGGATGTGGTACTACAATATTATCGGCGGAGAAAAATGCCCGATCGTTGACACATGGTGGCAGACCGAAACCGGTGGAATTCTTATCGCGACACTTCCGGGCGCGGGACCGCAGAAACCCGGTTCTGCAGGATTACCGTTCTTCGGTGTCCAGCCGATCATCATCAGTGAAGACGGAACTGAAGCGAATCAGGGAGAAGGCGGATACCTCTGCCTGAACCAGCCATGGCCCGGTATGCTCAGGACCATCTATGGAGATCCCGAAAGATTCAAAGATCAGTATTATTCCAAATTCGAAGGAAAATATCTCGCCGGAGACGGCGCGGTAAAGGACGATGATGGATACTACAGACTCATCGGTCGTATTGACGACGTTATCAACGTTTCCGGTCACAGGCTTGGAACAATGGAAATTGAATCTGCACTGGTCGCCCATGAGAAAGTCGCGGAGGCAGCTGTCGTGCCAATGCCGCATGAGATCAAAGGCCAGGGAATCTATGCATTTGTCACTCCTATCAGTGGAGTTGAAACAAATGATGCTCTCAAAAAAGAGCTTGTTGTCTGGGTAAGAAAAGAGATCGGCCCCATCGCGACTCCGGACGTTATCCAGTTCGCAGATGCTCTTCCGAAAACAAGATCAGGCAAGATCATGAGAAGGATTCTCAAGAAAATCGCATCCAATGATATTGATGAAATGGGCGATACTTCTACACTTGCCGATCCTACTGTCGTTGACAAACTTGTTTCAGAAAGGCCTCAATAAGATTTTTTAGTAACGAACTCTCCATAAATTAAAAAGCTCCCTTAAACGGGAGCTTTTTTTGTTGTTTTAAATTCTGTATCAGCTTATTTTCCCGTCATTATCTATCGAATTAACCTGTCCTGTTCCTTCAAAAGCTATTGCGAGCAAAGTTGTTTCAATCGACTCGCCGGCTTCCATCTTCTTCGTTGTCCCTTTTTTCATTGCATTATCCATTCCACCGGGATAACTGGTCCACGGTTCAAGAGCAACATTATATGTCCTTCCATACCATGGAAAGCCGTAATTGCCTTTGAAAACTTCCCACAGCCAGACATACGGAAAAACAGACCTGTCCCATTTCATTCCGAACCCGACATTCCTTCTCGTGTCCGCAATTGCATACCAGCCATCCTCAAGGTCTTTAAGGTAACACATTTCACTTGTTTTAACTTCAGGCTTCGGTATCAGGGAAAGATCATAATCATTCCCATCTTTATCCTTAATAACCGGGAATGAATCATAGACCGCTCCGGGTTTCAGTCTGCTTTGCTCGCAGAACAATGGTGCCTGAACCTCAACTTTTCCTGCAGGGCAAAATATCTTGCAATCAGAATTCAGGAAAGGTCTTCCAAATGCTGGATGATGCCCCCACATGAACTCCATCTCTTCCTCTCCCTCGTTGATTATCTTTTCATCTATTCTAAGCACAGCTTCATTCTTTCTCAGCGTCATTGTTTTTTCGATATAAAAAGGTGTTCTGTGTGTTCTCACCCACATTTTAGCCGAAACCTCTTCGGGACTGTCTTTTTCTATCCTGCAGGCCCAGGGAATAATCGAAACTTCTCCGTGCTGTCCGAGTTCTACATTTTTGTATTTGCAGTGAGTTCCGCCATTGGGGAATATCTCCTGCCAGCCCCCATGATAAAAATCCTGAAAAAAACCATCCTCCCTCGAGCCTGCCGGCACAAATGCAGATGGATTTCTCAGCGGATTCGGCGCTCTCCACATAAAATCGATATCCTGCGGCTTATATAAAAACTCGTAAATATCTGTCCCTTTATCCAATATCACGCTTATCCTTAACAATTCATTTTCGATGATGAGCATCCTCATGTCCCTGAATTTATACTCATCCGAGATTCTGCATCCCCAGTTTCTATCATGAATATATTCCATATTGCACCTTCCAAAATAATTTATTGAATTTTATATCATCATATTAATAAGGGAAAATAATTATTCTATTCCGGGGGCGAGGATGGCTCACTTCCGGGACCGCCGGAGCTTACCGGCGTAATTGAAATATCTACTGATTTTGACGATAAATTATCAGAACTATCTTCTACAGTTGCTGTTATCGTTCCGGTTTCCGTGCTTGAGATATCCCAGATATTTTCAAGCACATATAAATATCCGCCTGTTGAATCATCAATAAATCCTACTGGTGTAAAATCCAGATTAATTGTTGTTTGTATCGATCCGGATGATGAATTGATAACGGTTATAGAGTCATTACCTTTATTCATGGAATAAGTGTAATATTCGTTTGAGCTTATTAAAGAAAAAGGATTCTGCCCGACGGATAAGCCGATCACGAACTGCCCTGTAAGAGCGTTATAAACCGACACACTATCCTTTGCATAATCAGCAAGAAAGAGTCTTTGTGAATCAGACTCGAACGAAATTGATTCAGGAACCTCGGATATTGTAAACAACAGCATTTCTCCGCCGCTTGAATACTGGTAAATTCCACGGGTCGGCCCGCTGCCGCCGGCGTAAAACAATCTGCCGGTCGGCTGGTTATCCACTGCTGTTCTTACCGGTTGAACCTGAAAATTATCGCTCTGAACAGTTAAATCACTCATATCAATCATGGTTACTTGAGTCGAATCCTGATAGGTAATATATGCTGTTCCAGTATTTTTATTCAATGCAAGAGTAAAAGGTTCTCCTGCCAATACGATATTTTGTTCAATACTCCCGTTTTGTGTATTAACGATACTTATAGTGTTCGACCCATCATAGGCAACTACAAGCCTGTTACTATCCGGATATGCTCCTATGATTGAAGGCTGCCAATTCAATGGAGTCTCATCTACTGTATTTCCCGTTGCAGCATCTACGTAAATCAAGTAATTTCTTGAAGTACATGCAAAAACAATAATGTTTTGTGATTCTACAAAATCAATAAGATTCAATATTCCAGAAGAACCGCTGGAAACACCAAACACTTTTATCTCATCCACTTTTGAGCTGTTATTCATGCTGTACTTACTTATTACCGTCCAATACAGAGGTGAAATTGTCTCATTTGTCACAGCAGAATTTGAATTGACAGTAAATAAATCCGATAGATTAAAAACAACATTCTGAAAATCGAATACGTACGAAAATGAAGATGTGTCTATACCGCTTACATCGGAAAAAGATATTGTTATATTGGACGGCAACGAATCAGGATTTGCTTCATACGATAGACTGGAGGATTCAGCGGGCGATACAAAAGTAATCAGCGGCCCCTGGTTATCAACAGTTACTCCAGTACTACCTCCACCACCTCCGCCACCGCATGATGACAGAGACATCGACATCAATAATACAAAAAGGAAAAGTTTCGGCAAAAAACCCTGGGAGAAACAATACGGTAACATATAACAATCATTCCTGGTCAGGCGGCAAAGGAGCCTGAACCGGGTTAAGCGTAATGTCTATACTTTCTTCAACTGTTTCAGCTCTTGCTGTAATAAATGCAGTTCCGCTGTTAGTGGAAGCCTGATAGGTAGCGTTTGCATAACCACCCTCGGTTTCAACCTGTTCCGGATATATATCACCGCTATCGACACTAAAATTAACAAGTATTCCATCCGCTACAACGCTGCCTGCCCTGTCAAGAACAAGTGCTGTTACCTCGGTTGTGTCCTCACCATCTGCAATTACGCTTTCACTATCCAGACTTAGTTCTATACTGTAGGGCTTTCTTGACGCCCTTAAAAAAGTATCATCATCAATAACTTCATGCAACTTCCACGTTCCATCTTCAATAATAAAATTAAATATGGCATATATACTTCCCGGTGCCGAAGATGAAGTCAGCGGAGTCCAGTAAAAATCCACAGAGCCCTGGCCTGAATCCCTGTAAGCATTAACATCCTGAACCGTATATTGAACTCTCATCTGAGCATTTGTAAATCTTTCCTTCAGTGAATCATCAAGTTCATTGTAGTCTCTTATATCTTCATAATTGCTGCTGAATTCCTGTGATACATTTCTCATGAATGTTGTATGGTCCTGATCACTATAAGCCTGCATAAGGTTATAGAATATTTCTTTTAGAATTTCAGTATCGGTCCTGTAACTGTATTTGAACTGATAAGGTTCAAACTGTTCTTCAGATACGTTTCCGAGAACATCTTTTGCCATTACTTTTATTTTATATATCTCTTCATCTCCGGGTTTGATGCCAAAACTCCACTCACTCTTTCCTTCAGCCTGTTCCCATCCAATTCCATTATCAATAGATACCTGTACAGATTCAATTTCAGATAAATCCAATTCCACCTGAAACTTTCCTATCTGATATTCGTTATCCTGATTGTCTTTTGCGATAATTTCAGTGTTATAATTAACTATATTCTGTCCCGGCGCGGCAGATCCTGATACAATCAGTTTTCCACCTTCAACTTCTTCACGAGTAATTATCCCACCTTCTTCAGTAAAACTATCTCCTGATTTATTCCCGATCATTACTCCATCTATACTTGGAGCTTCTGCAAAATCCAATACAATTTTTTTCTCATAAGAAAAACTGCTAACGCCATCCATAAGATATTCATCGTCATTAAAATTGATGTATAACTTCCATAGGTCTGGTTCTTTTACTGCTGCTTTGCCTGATATAGTTAGAGAATTATCTTTAAGTGCGGTGTAATCAAGGCTAAGCGTGTCTCCTATAGTGGCGTTCTTTCCCCCAATGCTTATGCTCGTAAGCACTGGAATGTCGGAAGCAGTTCTTGTCACTTCTACCGATGTCGAAAAAGAAAGAACTTTTTGAACCGGTCCTTTTTCCTGATCGAAAGCTTCTATTGTTTCGATTTGAGTATCTTCAATTCTTTGTGCAGTTACTCCACGCGCAATAGCGAGTCCTGCTTCAGATTCCTGTCCCTCTTCTATCAAGGTTATTCTTGTACGATTCCAGATTTCAGTTATCAGTTCGGGGCTTACTTCTTTTTCAACGATATTTACATTCGCCACTTCATCCCCTGACACTTCCTGATTAAAGAAACTCAGATCCTCGGAATCCATAGCTGTAATTTCACCCATTTCCCCGCCCGGGCCCATTTCCAGTAATTCATTCCCCGGCACATTCAGCCATTCCGCTCCTGTATTTACATTCATAACACCTGCCTGACCGTCAATTACAGCAACCATTGAATATTTTTCTTCATCAACAACTATATAGGATTTACCCTCTACCAAAACCTTCTGACCAGGTAAATCTACATAAGTTTTCTCTCCAAGAAACGTTGCCTCCCCAAACAGCAATTCAACAATCGGCGCCTGGAACTCTTTGCTTTTCTTATCTAATATTCTAAATGTTGAATACGGGGAAAACCTTACCATCAAATTATCAATGTTCAGGATAACAGCTTTTTCTTTATTTACAATTACATCTCCTACATTGATATCCGTTTTTAACTTAGCGTCAAACTCCTTCACATTCCAATTAATAGTATTAACTTCTCTTGTGTATAAAGTGTTTTTATCTTCTTCCTCATTATTCTGCCCTAAACAATATGTACCAAACAAAATTGCGAACGAAAAGATCAGAAACAACATCTTCCTCACAGACATGTTAATACCATCCGTAATTAAAATTGAAATTTTATGACGCTAATAAATAATTATAAATGTTACTGTTGCACTTCAAACGAAACGTCCGCATTGATATCGATCTGTTCTTCTACATTATCGGTAATCTCAATAACAGCAAATCCTTTTTCATTACTGATAACTTCCAGCGACTGAGAGTTGTTCTCCACAAATGTTGCCGAACCGCCGAGTGAAAGAATGAACATAACCGAACCGTTATAAGGTTTGCCGTTTTCAACAAACTGAACCGACACTACTGCCTTGCCGCCTGCCGAAACCACCGGCGGATCAATTGATATCTGAAGATCGTAACTCATATTCTGGCTGTCTAATCCACCATCGATTCCCTCGGACAATGCCTGATTCAATTCATTCTGCGGAATTGCGGAGGGAGAAGTCGGGCTTGAAGCGCCGCTTTTCACTTTCGACCTGTGGTTTGTTCTCACGAAAACTTTCGTTGAGGGATCGTATCTCTGCTCTACGGAAATCTCGCCTTCAAATACATCGAACGTGCTGTCGGTCGTCTGTTCAACTTCCGTAGAGAAATAAGTTCCTCTGACTCCTGCAACCGCCGTAGGCGTGGAGACGTTGAACTTATCTGCTTTATGATTCATTTTCTTTACTTTCATCCAGCTCTTTCCAACATCAATATCCATATTTGTGGATTTGCCGTTAAGAGACTTGGCAAGCTGGTCTATCTTCATTGTTGATAATGATGTTATCTGGGATACTGATCCGTCATCAAGCTCGATAACAGCCTTTGACCTTCCGCCTGTTTTGATAACATCACCCTCGTACAATCTCATGTCCTGCTCTGCACTTATCCATGAGTCGGTTTGAGCTCTCTGTACCTGGACATTACCTTTAAATGACTGAATCTTTGCGATTCTTACGTTCACTGCTGTTAAATAATTACTCAGTAAAACCAAAGTTCCTAAAGCTAAAATAGTCATAAATACTTTTCTAACTTTTTTCATTTTTAGCTCCAATTTACGCAGGCATGAACATAACTATAGCCCGCGAAATATATTATTACCTTGTTAAATTATATCATAAATGTCTTTATTTGTGCAAAACGATCAATAATATATTGCAAATTTCGCCAGTATGTAGTTTTCAACAAATTCTAAAAATCTATTTTGTCTTATTTCAACAGATGTTTCTGTATTGTTCTCCGGATTCACCATCCCGTACCTCAATAATTTTGTTTCCCGGTCCAGGGTCGGTTGGAATTTGTTGACTGTTTCATAGGAAACCTTCACATCACTCCAATCTGTGAGCTCATAAGACAATCCATAAGAATTTTTTGTTTCGGGATAATATATATCATTGTTAAGTTTCATTACCTTGTACGTTAAATCAGCTTTGGGTGATATAGGCGATTTAACTGCTATGTTCAGCAAGCGTTCATTCTCATCGCTGACATCATTTCTTTCTTTTCTTTCCTTTTTAAAACCAACAGTAACTTTCGAAGTTCCGATCATATGGTTAATGTTGTATTCATTCGTAAAAGTGTCTTTCCATGTGAGACCTTTATCATATTTTGTCGTTTTATTTCTTAATTCCATTGTGGTGGAAGGCCTGTTTTTGAACGGAATATACTTAACAACAAATGGGACCGATACTGTTTTGCTCCCACCATCCCTGAATTTTCTTCTTTTAAATCCGATTACAGAACTCAGCCTTTTGCTAACCTGATATTGGAATGATGAATTAAATTCAACCAATCCTTTGGATGCAAATCCTCCTTCGGTCCTGAAATCAGAATCGACACTCTCGAATTTCGTGGTTAAGTACTTGTTTCTTTTCTTATATGTGTTTTCAACTTTGTAAGCTATCCCCTGTCCTACACCGCTATAGCTTGAATGAGCCCATTCCGCTTTTGTCTCACCATAATTGTACTTTTTGTTTATATCAAAACCCACCAATTCATTCTTGTTTCTATCCCCGCCTCTTAATTTTGTCAGCAATGTATTAACATACTGAACACCATATTCGAGATCATCTTCATCCTTCTTCGAATATCTTGTTCCAAATATGTTTATTCTGTTCCCGGCTCTGTCCTTCTTGAATTTACCATAAAATACATTCAGCTTTGAATCTTCCTCAACATATTCGTACTGCCCTCCAAGCAACCTTTGCCCACTCAAAGTGTATGATGTGTATTTCGGCCTTATATCATAAAATGAAAATTTGTTACTATCATCCTCAAGAGCTCCTGTAAATGTTTTTAGATCCCAGAATGATTCAGTTACATCACCATCACTTGTTCCCTCTAACCTGACTGTTGTGTAAAAAGTAGGCTCTTTGAGAAAGCTTTTCTCATTTGAAGAAAGATATGTTTCAGTTCTTAATCCATATTTGTAAATGAATGCATCCCTTGCTCGTTGTGAGCTTTTAGTCGCATCTCCACTAATGTCCATTTTTTCATAGCCGGAGGTAAGATCCATTGCATACTCGGTGCCCATAAACCCGGAAGCTGCCGATAATTCCACATCTTCCTTTTCCGTCCCGATTTCTGATACATCTATCTTCTTTTCAACCTTATCCTCGATCCCGACAACCTGTTTGGGCTGAACATAAACAACTTTGATTTCTTTTTCGGGTTCTTTTCCTGTGAAGGATTCGGCGAAAATCGATGATTTTGAAATTATCATCTTCTTTCTGCCCGTTTCTGCTATAGCTGAAGCAATTGATCTTTCGCGTTTTTCAATAATACTACTATCCGTGGCACCTTTTTGGGACTCAACTGATTCTGCAATTACTTCCTGTGCCTCGACAGCATCTTCACCTGCAACATTAATATTAAAATCCCACACTACAGGTTCCATTACGACACCGTTTCTACTTCTTGCCTTAAGAATTACTATATGTTTTCCATCCTTTAGGTTTACTTCAGGAGTGTAAAAAACATAATCTTCAGTCAAATCGGCTTTATCCGTCACTTCGCTTCCATCGACAAATATTTTTACAGTATCTGAATCTACCTGTTTTGAAAGTTCATCAAAATTAAGCCCAATAACAGGCCTTGGCTGTTTTATTTCCGTACCTGGCCTGGGATATGCCATTTTGATGGTTTGTGGACCTGAAACAACAAACACCCAGCTATGAGAAATCGTCTCTTTGTTATCAGGAAAAAGAAGCTTCAATTCAATAACATGCTCTCCCACTGAAAGCTCTTTATCCGGCCTGAAGAACAAATAACCCTCGCTTATATCACATTTGTCGGTAACATCAATTTTATCGAATACAAGCGCAGGTTTTATCCCTTGAACATAGGATTTTATATTCTGAAAATCCGCTCCAAGCGTAGGTTTTTTATTACTTAAAACCGAACCGCTTCTTGGATACTCAATCAAACCCACAATTGATTTTGATTGATTGTTTCTATTTATAGATACCTTGGCCTCTGAAACCAATATTCTTTCAATGGCACTGCCTTCGCTGCCTAACAAATTGCCATACCCGGCATTCGACAATTCGGAAGTAAACATGTTGTCTTCAGACAGCCTGTGCGACACATTAGAATCCTGTTGAGCATAAATGGGACAATAACCTGCAAATCCCAGATATATGAGCATCAGGAAACATATAAAATGCAACCTGAATATATTCTTAAAAATTGATTCTTTACTTTTAATCATATCAATCCAACCCAAAGGATTTCTATAATGAGTTCTGAAATAATATATCATAAAATCTAATTCCTCATTTATTCAGCGGAAAATATTAAATTGCAGGTTTTCCTAACGGATATCAGGTAACCATACCATGGCATCATTACACCTGTGCTGTTGATAATATAATCGCCGTTTCCGTTGTATTCATACAATCTTGGATCAAGGATTCTGTTCCTGAACGCCTCTTCCAATGAATACATCTCACCAAAATATTCGACCTTTATGTTGTCACTCCACTCAATCTCCATCGTGTATGGATTACCGATAATGTTCCATCCTTCACTTAAAGGAAGAGAAAGGCTCTGATCGAACGGAATCGATATGCCAGATACGTCTATACTTGCAGGTTCATCCGCATAAACCCAATATCCGATACCGGCCTGAATATCAACTCCCTGCTGACTTTCGGGGAAGTAATATTCATTTTCATAGTATTGAAGTATGTTCAATCCGTCGAGGTCATCTGTTAAATGCTCAACAGCATCAGTCTGTCTCGGGTCGACCGGAATGGTTATCAAATTCCAGCCCTCGGATATATTACAGCTTAATACCTGTTCATCCACCTCATCGGCAACAACATTCACCTTGAATAATCTCGGAGAATCATCCGCTACAAATTTGTAAGTATCCCCCCTGGGATTAATAAGCGCTCCATTCGACATATCAACTACCGACACGCTATAGCTTGACGGCAAATCATCAATATTCGGGAAGCTTATTTCCACCTGACTGCCGACCATATCGGTTTCGACAGCGAATTCCCAATCCTCTGATCCTTCGAAATTAGTTCTTACGTCATTTGCGTACCTTCCCGAATGAATTCCCCATTCATTCTTCGGGAAATACAATGAGACATAAGGTTCTATCGTCGGCGGTTCGGGCTTGTCCATTCCGTCATACCCTTCCCTCGCAATTGATATAATTCCAACATGGTTGTCTTCATCTTTCAAATCACCCACATTGGCGGATATCATCAATTTCATCGAGTACTCGGTCTGCCTTATCACTCTTGAGAAGCTATAGGACGGATCGGTGCTTGGATTGAACAAGAGATCACAGCCCTGCGGCATGACGGATACATCTCCACATTTTACGAAATATCCATATCCGGGCTCCAGGGAATCATTCGACTGTGATACCTGTATATATCCATTGTCATAACCATAAGCCTCGCCTCCAACAATCCATCCCTGATCCGCTGCGGAATTCATGGTAACAATCTGATCTGTTTCAGGATTCCTGATCTTAACCAGGCTCCAAACTGTATTATGGTTAAACGGCACCCCAATCTGGTTCCATCCATTATCAACATGTACTGTTACATAATCCGTTGTGTCGTCAATCTCAACCGTCAAATCGAATGATATGTCATCTCCGAAAGGCAGCACCCAGAACCCGTCTCCATTGTACAGTGAGAAATCAGTCTGATATTTACTCAATATCGGATCTTCCTCGGTTTTAGTCGGATCCCATTTTCTCAGTGCATAATTACCGCTGCCAAGGAATGATGATGGGTTCCTGTATCCCTGGGGATCACCGGGAATGCCAATCATGTTCCATTCACCGGCTTTAATTGTTCTGGAAATAGTGGTCGTATTCGATATCGTAATATAAGTAGTGGTCACTGATGTTTGACCGAACGTGTCTGCTGCGGTCAACCTCAATGTGTAACTTCCCGATTTATCCGACACATCCCATATCGCGAACGTCCCGTCTTCGACTTCGTAGGTTTCTGAAATAATCTCCTTCCAGTCTTCCTGCCAATCCTGTTCCGATGTCCCGATATTATATTCCAGCGTAAAGCTTGCAAATGCATAATTGTCGATTGCTGTTCCTGTAACTGTCACCGATCCGTCGGAAACGATTTGAGCCTCAGAAGGTGAATTGAAATACACTACTGGAGCTTCATCATCATAATATACTGTTGTCGAAGCGGCTGTCGTATTGTCAACGTGATCATACGCAGTTACAACAATAGTGTTTGTGCCTGATAAAAGGTCTATAACTTCACTGAATTCAAACTGTGAATCCAGTGCTGCCGAAGTAGTTGCATATGAATTCGTGTTCTCTATTATCACTACTGCGTTTTCTTCCGAAAAACCTGCAATTGTTACATACGGATTCCCAACAATAGCTCCATCCACAGCGATATTTGCTCCCTGTGTCGCAAGTTCAAGATATGGCGGAATGTTATCGAGTGTCGGTATGCCTGATAATTGTTTCGTGTTAGTCTCCACATTCCCGAAATCAGAATTATCCTGTGCGCGCACTACAAAATAGTACTCGGTCCCGTTTTCGAGCGGAGTTCCATCGCTTTGCGTGGTGATAGTAATATTCAATGCCTCTGTATTTAATTCAGAAGTAGAGAAATCGAATGTACCGGATGCAGTAGATGAATATACCCAGTATGTTATCGGTGTCGATTCATCTTCAGCTTCATCCCAGGCAAGCACCAGAGTCGCTCCGACCTGCGGGTCCGTAACCGTTTTGATTCCATTGAATACCGGAGCATTTTCGTCTGCGGGATTAATCGTGTTCTGACATTTGGTTTCGGATTGCTGTGTTTCGAAACCATCTGCGTTCCTGACGGAGACAGTGAAGCAATACTGGGTATTCTTTTCCAGTCCCGTAAATTCATAACTTACTTCTTCCGTTGTGGTTGCGGACTGGGTCGGGCTGACCATTCTTACAACGAAAGTCGTGGGAGGCTCATTCCCGTTGCTATTGATATTTACTGTTAAGATATGTCCTTTGCCCGTACCGCCCTGCTCCACCGGCCTGTCATAATCGACATCGATATTGTCAATAAACACATCGTTTGCCACTGTGCTGATAGTGAACGTGTGAGTGGCCGTATAATTGTGCCAGTCTCCTCTTGTTCCGCTGTTGTTATCCCTTGTCACGACATCATACTGATAACTCCTGTTGGCATACAGACCGGAGTCCTGATATGTTGTCGATGTTGACCACGGCATGATCACGGTCGGCGTTCCAGTCTGCAAATCAGTTCTTATGATATAGATGCCTACATCTCCGACCCTGTACCAGTTCTGTTCCTCATCGAAATATTCATCCGCTCCATCGACAGCGCCGGAACCGGCCCCCTGATCGAGAGGCATATCCCACGACAGATCTATTTGAGTGGCAAGAGGAGAAGTAGCCGTAAGTGAATCTGACGCATACAACGGCGGGTTGTTATCTATGAATAAATCAATATCCGCAATTGCGTCAACAGAAGAGTTCGATACATTGAATACATGATCCAGGCCTCTGAACCGTATTTCATTATGACCTGAGATTTCAGCAGGTATATCATAACTCCACGTAGCTGCACCTGATGTTGAAGCAGCAATCCAGCTTGATGATAATGCGCCTCCGCAGTCATTACCTTCATAACACATTGTATCGACTCTGAATATTCCGCTCTCGTCATCGGAAATCATTCCGGAGAACGTAACATTATATTCATTCAAATATACATTCTGATCGTTCTCGCTGATTACATTTGTAGTACCGGAAGCAGACACGACATTCTCAACAGCAAATTCGGGTGTAGTCGCATCAATATTAAGATACATCATATCGGCAGACCAGTCCGAATCATTGCCTACGCGGTCCACTGCTCTTGATCTGATGTAATAAGTGGAATTCGTATCAAGCGGGCTCATAGTCCACGTATACTTGAAATAGCCGGTGGAGCCCGGTGCCGGAACCGATGCGCCGTCTCCTTCACCTTCCGATTCTATTCCTGAAATCGGAGTGAAGAAAACCGCACCAACAGAGTTTTCCGTAAACAAACTCGTTGCGTCATTCCAGTCATGATTGAGCAGCAAATTATCAATTTCATCGATATTAAACGATATATATGATTTATCCATAGATACCGGTTCAAAATATCTAACTGATACATTGAATGTATTGCCGGGTTTAACCCAGTAAGTATATGGTGTAGTCGATGAATCAAGATATTCGTAATTACCAACCACAACACTCGGCTCAATAGGCTCGATTATATCGATATTGACATCAAGTGTTTCCGTCGCTCCACAGTTACCGGCCTGATCGATCGGATTTATCCATAATCTCATTTCTCCGACGGTGCTTCCGATTTTTTCGGTTAAATGTTCTTCACTGAATTGAATATAGGTGTCTGTAGCATTAAGAACACATGTGGTTGGGGTCGAGTTTTCCCTCAGATCGATCGTAACAGCATAACCTTTATAAGGAGCGTCATAAGGAACATGTCCGGTCACAGGTTCGTCCCATTCAAAATATGGACTGTGAACGGCACTGTAAGATGGTGGATTCGGAATTATCGATACACATGTGTCATCAGTACATGCTTTCAAATTGCCGACTATATCAGTGTCGTTTCGTTCGAGTCTTGTGAAATCAGACGAATGCGTCAGTTGAACATTGCCGGCGACATCCCTGAATTCAATGTAAACATTTTTATCTCCGTCCCCGTCAATACATCCGGGACCGGTGTTAATGTTAAAATCAGTTACATAAGTTGCATAGTTTCTATAAACTGCGGAACTTATCGCCGCTTCCGTGCAAGCAAGCCTCATCGTATCGCTGCTCTGCATCGCTTCCTCATACGAGCCTTGAACATTGTCCACAGTAGAAATAAGAATCAGCGGCGTTTCATCATTGGTCCAGTCATCTTCAGGCTCAATATCAACGGGATAATCTTCATTATCGACTATTGTTATTGTTCCCGATTCAGGGTCGATACTATCTATTACTATATTTAAATCGATGTTATTGAACCCGACGTTTCCTGATTCATCCGTTGCAATTACTCTCAATTTCACATCCGATGTTATCGGTGTTACCGAGTTCCATGTGTAACTTCCCTGATAAGTATCATCCTGCCCGAATACAGAATCGCCTCTGCCTATTCCCGATACGATCGTTGTCGAAGCAGTATCCCAATCGCTCGTTGTGTACTTAATATCGATCGGACCGACATTATTTATATGGTCATCACTCACGATCCATTGAATAATCTGTGTCGATTCCCCGGCCCATTCCTCCGTCGGCAACGGTGACAGAACATTTACTGCCGGGAACGTGCTGTCCATTGTGAAATACCCGTTGCTCAAATCCTCATTCACATTGCCGGCTTTATCCACTGCAATAATCTTGATCTGTGCTGTCGTTGTATCAATTTCAGGAGTATTCCACATATAAGAACCGGTATTAGCAATGCCGGAAACGACATCTGTTGCGAAAACATCATCTACATATAATTGAATAGTAATCGGAAAATCTTCCAGATTAGGATCACTCACATCCCAGGTAATAGGATAGTAAAACCCTTCCTTTGCAGCGACGGCCTCTCCTCCGTCCGGTATCGTCACAGTAACTTCAGGCTGAGTCATGTCGAGAATTATCGTATCGGTATTGTAAATGCCTTCATTGCCCGATCCGTCCCTCAGTTTGATGTAAACGATTCTGGTGTCATCGCCTGCGGTCATCGTATATGTGGCAGTAGCATTGTATGGTATCCAGCCCGTCGTCTGAGAAGCGAAAGAGACATCCTGGGCGATCATCATATCGACCGGCTCACCTTCCACGGTCGTCAGTCCGATGTCAACCGTGGTGTCGTCCGTGTAGAATTCGCTTCCTGTGGACACATCGGTAATAGTAAACAGTTCGAACCACGGCCCCGCGCCGTCGGTTATAGCCGTGAATGTCTGGCTAACCGCGTTGTTCTGTGCCGCTGAAACATCCTGCACCACGCCCGCTGTCTGAGTGTACGTGACAAACAAAGGTATTTCATGAGTATCGTACTGGCTTGAATTCTCGGAATTCGTTAATGATAATTCAATATATTCCGTTCCGCTGCCGCACCCTGCCGCATCGCAGGATTCTCCGCTCAGCGAATTAACGGAAAGATCATCGACATCGAACTCACTTCTTGCGCCGGACGGGATCGTTACCTGCTCGGAATACGTGAGATTCAAGGTGTCTACAAAACCGTTTTCTGTTCCGGATTTTTCCCCTGTCTCCGCTTTCACAATTACAGGTTTCGCCCCATCCGTTGTCCCATCGAAGTCCTGTGTATATGCTTCGTTCTGCTGTGACGAAATATCCCTGATAATTATCGAGTCCGAAGTATAACCATATTTAATAGATGAAGGCGTTTCATCGGTATCCCACTGATCTGCGTTCTCCGAATTGGTCACCGAAAACACCAGCGTGTCCGAACCTGACCCCGACTGATATGTTTCAGCCGTCAGTGAGTTCGAAGCTACGTCGCCTATGTCGAGGAATGAAGTTCCGGAAGCGAATTCGACGATTTCGCTGAATTTGACAGTGAAACGATCAATAAACCCGTTTTCGCTTCCATCCAGTTCTCCGGTTGTTGCGGATATAATGACCGGTTTAGCGCCATCCAGAGGCGTGGAATCAGGTATCGATACGGCAATATTCCCATCCGTATCCTTTATAGAACTGTTAGAGTTATTGTATCTTATCAGCAATGAGTTTACCGCAGTATCCGGCGCATTCGCTGTTCCCTCGCTTATTACTATTTTTACGAAAGAATTACCGGCGGCGCCATCCCTCGATACGAAAGTAACCGCTCCGCTGCTCGGTATATTTGTTACCGTCCAGTTCGCTTTATCGTCGATCGGGCTCGGCTGCTGTATGTTCTCGGAGAATTTCACCCTGATAAGTTCAACATAACCGTTATGATCTTCATCGAGCATGGTTGAATACCAGTATGCCGGCGGAGCTTTATCATACTCCGTAATAACAGACTGTGATTCAGCATCATTGGACGCAGAATCCGAGAAACTCCCCGCCGATCCGGTAAATGTTACTTCCTTAACATCTGTTCCGGTAGACTGAGTATTGTCGGTAAAGAAAGTTACGAAGTTGTCGTTATTGACACGCGGATCAACATCGTTGATGACGAAATTAATTGCAGCTCCGGCAGGATCGGTAACTGAATCGACGTTGATACACTGGAAACCGTCGAGAGTCAGTTGCGATGCGTTGGAAATCGAAACTGTGTTGTCGTTGATGTATTCCGAGAACTGTACAGTTACTTCATCTATATTCCCGTCGCCATCATCATCGAACTCATAGGCGGCAACTATATACGGGATTGTATTGTCTTCCAGTGTGGCGCTCGCATTTGCAGTTGAAGAATTGCCCGCATCGTCGAATATTGAATCGATAACAGCGACAACCGAGTCGTAATTGATATCATTCTCGTAATCGAGAATTCTCGAGAATGTCAGTGTACCTGTCGAAGTGCCGGCAGGTGTAAGAAACGTAGCGGTTCTCGGGGAACCGTCGGGAAGCTCATCCACATATGTGACATCACCTGAATCAAGGTCCCCTGTCGGCGATGCGCCGTTATTATACACAGGCTCCGAGAAATAAACATAAGCGGAATTCGTTCCCGCCGAAGTCTCGATTCCAATTATTGCGGGCGGAGCATAATCTGCCTCTGTGATGCCTCCGGACGCAAGATCGATAATTACGTTTCCGGCAGCGTCCCTTAAAGATCCGCCGGTCATGGTTGTAACGTAAACTTCACCGATTATGTCCGTGTCATCGTATTTTTGAGCTGTAATCGATATGTATATGACTTCGTCGTTCGACAGATCGCTCTCACTGACAATCGAACCGTTAAGACCTGTTATCTCCACCGTGTCGGTAACACTCCAAGCGGTTTTATCGAAGTCCGCGTCAGTTACAGCTTCTGTTAACACTACTTTGATACTGTCGATTGTCCCGTCCGAATCATCGTCCATAATCGACACCGCTTTGACGACCGGCGAAGCGCCGTCCTGCTCAATTATATCTGCGCTCCCGCAATCCACTGTTGTGTTCCCCGATGAATCCGCTAAACCGGCCCCGGTGACAACCGTGTCGTAATCCTGAGTCAAGAGGTCCGTATCCATCGTGTTCTGCGCGGTGAATCCTATGTATATCGCATCATCGTCCGATACATCAGATTCGGCCCCAAGTCCCGACGTAAGAAGATTGTAACCGAGCTCAGTGTTGTTGATCGACCATGCTCCAGTATTGAAAGTTGAATCCAGTACTTCCTCACTGAGGTTAACTTTCAAAACATCCATGGTTCCGTCATTATTTACATCGAGTACAACTATCGACCTTATGACGGGCTTTGCATCGTCGTCCGATACGGGATTGTCCGTAATCGCCAGTACTTCATTCGAACTTGAATCCGAAATATTGTCCAGGCCGGTTTTTGAATAGCCGTAAGTTATCACCCCGGTAGTTCCAACTGAATCATCGAGGTTAATCGTTATCGTCGAAGTGGCGACATCGATATCAAGGTCATCAACATTGGTCGTCAGATCAGTTATCGTGTCCGCGTCCGTCAACTGCCAGTCGCTGATTTCTCCCGTTGCGGAAATCGCTTCACTGAAACTGAACGTTATCGAGTCGATATATCCATCGGCATCGGCATCGGCTGTGGCGGTATCGATTATGACGGGGGGAGCGCCGTCGGTTTCAATCACATTGCCTGTCCCGCAATCCTTTATCAGATTCAGGGCGGCGTCCTTGAGTGAACCTGAAGACAGCGTCACGTCATAAACCTCGCCAAGCATGTCCGTATCGCCGACGACATCCGAGGTTATGTCGAGATAGATTATTTCATCGTCGGAAACATCCTGAACTACAACGCTCGAATTACTTATTCCATTAAGCGTGGCGTCGGATACCGCCCATGCTGCAATATTGAAATCACCGTCACTGACCGTCTCGCTCAATGTGACTTTCATGTGATCGATATTTCCGTCGTTATTGTTGTCCATGGTGTTCGCGGCGACCACTACCGGCCCCGCACCATCTGTCTCGACAATAGCGGAAGCAGTTATTGACAACTTGTTTCCACCTCCGAGATCTTCGAGAAGCACATTTGAATCCGTCGTCACGTCAGGTATCAGGTCGGTGTTAAACCCGGCCTGATTAATGCCAACATATATGATGTTATCATCTGTAATATCAACAACGCTCGTCGCCGATTTCAGGCTTCCCGTAAATGACAGACCATCCGAAATTATCCACCCGTCGGCATTTACAAACGATGAGTCATCAACATTCTCGCTCAATGTTATTTTCAGCGTATCGAGTATTCCGTCCGTGTTATCGTCCATCGTTGCTATGGCAACAACCGAAGGCGATACGACATCGGCGAGGTTCTGTATAACCGGATCAATCGCGCCGTTGGCTACGGCATCGTTACCGGCAGCGTCTTCTATCGAATCGGGAACCGACAGAGTGGCAGTCGATCTGTCGAAGGTAGCGACTCCGTACCAGTTGTCGGTAGTTGTCCCGGAAGTGATATTCGCCGTTATCGTACTCGTCGCTCCGTCGGAATATACGACAGTGGCGCCGCCGTGCCATGTACCGTTCGTAACCGTGAAATCGGAGGCCGTGACATCCGCCCCGCTTATAATTACATCTTCCGAGAACGTTATTGTGAAAACGGTGTTATCGAGGATGTTCGCCCCGGAAACCTGTTTATCCGAATAACCGGCGATAATTACCGGTGAGGCAGTATCATTAAGCACGGTGCCGGTGAATTCGAGCATCTCGTTACCGGACGCATCCTCGATATTATCCGAGCCGGCCCTGGTATAACTCAGCGACGGCGGCCCCGTTGTTCCGGTCGCGTTGGACAGATTGACTGTTATTGTATCGGTGGCGACAACGACATACGAATCATCGAGCGCGTTCAACTGGTCCGACGCTCCATCTCCATCGATTAAAGCCCAGTCGCCGATTTCGCCGGAGCCGATAATGCTCTCGCTGAATGTCAGTTGTATGCTGTCGAGATAACCATCCGGCTGCGTGTCGCTGATTGCTGAATCGACCATCGCGGGCGGCGCGCCGTCCTGTTCATTCACATCGCCGCTGTTCAGTGCATTCATTGCGACAGGTGAGGCGGCGAGGTCATAAATCATCGAAGACAGAGCCGTCATATCGCCGACAATGCCGGTGTTACTCGGAGATTCGTCAATTGCTATATAAATAATGCTGTCGTCCGCGATATCCGCCGTCGGGGTCGCCAGGTACCCTGACAGGGTGAATATCGTGTCCCCTGCTTTCAGGGGATCGTAGGTCGAATCATCCACAGGTTCCGACATGGTAACACGATACATATCAACCTGCCCGTCCGTATCGTCGTCAACAGTGTATATCGACCACGGTACCGGAGCCGCAGTGTCGGTTGTCTGAACCGCAACGGTATCGCTCGCAAGATTATTTCCACTTAAATCGGTAAGGGTATTCCCGGTATATTCAATCGTCGGCAACTGACCGGTATTCCAGGTCGTCCCGGCGATATATTCGATATATATAACCGAGCTGTTTTCAACATCACCGTTGGTATCGGTTGCGAACGACTCTCCCGAGACACCCTGAACGTCGAATTCGGAAGCAGTTATCGATGAATCAAGCACGGGTTCGTCAAACGTCAGCAATACTGCGTCGAGATATCCGTCACCGTCCAGATCCTTCGTTTCTCTCGAAATTATCGTCGGCGGCGAAGTATCCGTGACAGTGATCTGAGTGTCATTGGTGTCGTTTAATATATTCCCTGAAAGGTCCTCTATGCTTTGCCCGGATGCAATCTGGATTGTTATCGGGTACGTATTGTCGAAAGCGGAAGTGAAATCAATTCTTATCGTGTCGGCATCAACCGGCGTGACACCTGAAACAGTCAATGACACCGGAGTATTGCTTATCTCGAAGTCCGTCGTCTGGACAGTCGACATATAAACAGGCTCGTCGAAGTTCAATATTACGAATAATTTATCGTTTCCGGATGTTGCGCTCGATAAATCCGGAGCCGTAACGTCACCGGCGAGATCAACAACCGGTAAATTTGTATTGGTAACAAGTTGCAGGCCGACTCCATCGACAACCTTGCTCTCGTTACCGGAGAAATTGAAAACATCCGTGGCAAGAAATTTCGCCGCATCGGTATTCGCCGTATCCAGCGTAAACGTCAGTGTGTTCGATGTCGACGCCTGCACTGTCGACGGATCGGTCGTCCCGAACTTGTCACCCGTTGCGGACGGATTTATGTCCGCTCTTGCGATACCCGTGCTCGTCACGTTCTCACTGAACGTAACCGTCATCACCCCGGTTCCGTCACCAATGGACACATTCGTCACCACGGGCGAAGAATTATCCGTCTCGGTCACATCTCCGGAATCGATCGCGGCGGATTCAACCGGCGTTGCGGCAAAATCATCTATCAGTCCCGCCGTCGCCGTGTAATCACCCACGGTCCCGGTATTGTTCGCGACTTCCGTTATCCCTACATATATTATTTCATCATCTGCCGTGTCCACCACCGGGCTCGACAACGTACCCGCCAACGTGAAAGCTGTATCACTGTCCTTTGTGTTGTCAAACGATGAATCATCCACCGGCTCGGAGAATGTCACCTTGTACATGTCCACTTCTCCGTTGGTGTCATTATCCATCGTACTTATGGACAGCGCCACCGGCGGCGCTGCATCAACCGATGCAACGGCTGAACCGTCGCTTCCCAGTGAATTGTTCGATAAATCCTTCAGGGTTCCGGCAGTATACTGAACCGTCGGCAGATCATCGGTAGTCCAGGTTGTCCCCTGGTCAAACGTAATATATATGTCGGTATCGTTCGCGGTATCCCCTGCCGTTGTCGAACTGAACGCCTCGCCCGTCACATTCTGCACGTTGAAATCCGAAGCCGTGACGGTAGAATCAAGTACCTTTTCATCGAAAATTATATGTATCGCATCAAGATAACCATCACCGTCGATATCCGCTGTTTCTCTACTCGCTATCGTCGGCGGCGCACCGTCTGCAACCGTTACCTGCGTATCATTCGTGTCGTTCAGGATGTTGCCTGCAATATCCTCAATCTCTCTACCGGTGTCGATCTCGACCGTAATCGGATAATTATCACTTAACTGCGAACCAAAATTAAGCCTGACCGATGAGCCGTCTATCGGTGTTACGCTCGATATCGTTGCCGAAACAGGCGAATTGTCCACAAGGAAATCTTCTTTTTCAACCGATCCCATGTAAACAAGCTCTGTGAAAACGACATCCACATAAAGTTTCGTTGCCCCAAGGATGGCGCTCGTTAAATCCGGCGTCGTCGAATCGCCGGCCAGATTAATCACCGGCAAATCGGTGTTCGTCACCAGATCATTGTTCGCCGCATCCTTTATCTTTGTCTCATTACCCGAGAAATTGAAAATATCCGTCGCAAGGAATTTAGCAGCATCGGTATTCGACGAATCCAATGTGAATGTCAGCGTATCCGATGTAGACGCCTGCACCACCGACGGATCAGTCGTTCCGAACTTATCTCCCGTTGCCGTCGGATTGATGTCCGACCTCGCC
>Ga0116162_10000041_pt1 | contig 116203 bp, 101 predicted proteins | sample AD_UKC105_MetaG_FD_89875 | JGI IMG/M metagenome (GOLD analysis project Ga0116162, IMG submission 89875) | Active sludge microbial communities of municipal wastewater-treating anaerobic digesters from Hong Kong - AD_UKC105_MetaG | ecosystem: Engineered > Bioreactor > Anaerobic > Digestate...
CACTTTTTTGTCTTTCAGAACCGCTATTTTGTTGCAGTTCTTGTGCTCCCGAAAGCTTGATTAGTATATCTCGCACTCCCTGTTTTTGCAAGTGCTTTTTTGGACTTTTTTTAAACTTTTTTCACGAGGGAAAACTAAGTTAACTCTTAAATGTTAGTTATTATATATAGGCACTATGTTTGTCGCAAATTGTTGACTTTAAGTACTTAGTTGTTATAATCACATATGCGACTGAGTCGCAAATGTTTGACGATAATTTTCGAGAGGAGAATGCCCTATGAAGGATTATGTTACAAACCAAAGACAGATACTAATTGGGGTATTCCAGCATAATCATGCAAGAAAGCTAAGTGTAGACGATATTTTGGCCCTGCTACCTAAGGACTCGATTAGTCGAAGTGCAGTTTATCGCAATGTTGACAAGATGGTGGCTGACGAGGTTTTGAGCGTATCGACTCTTCCTGGCAGTAGAAAAGCGGTATATCAGCTAATTAAGTGTGACACGCATTGTTCGAGGGTACACCTTCATTGTGACAAGTGTGGAGATATTCTTCATCTAGAAGCTGAGAGCGATGAGGCTAGATTGAGCAGGCTTTTGGAGCATAGCGGGTTTACGCTTGATGAACATACAACAGTAATTAATGGAGTTTGCAAGAACTGCAAAACGAAAGGATGTATTAGTGATAACAGTTAAGAGCAAGTTAATTAAGACGTTTTCTGCCATAGTATTAGCGTTAGCTATTGGATTAAGTTTCTGTGGATGTGACAGCCTTTTTTCGAAAAAGGAAGATGATGGCAAGATAAGCATTGTCTGCACGATTTTTCCAGAGTACGATTGGCTCAGAAACATAATTGGCGACGGGCATTCGAATATAGAATTGACGCTTCTAATAGATGATGGCGCGGATGTACATGGGTTTCAGCCTTCAACAGATGATATTGTTAAAATTTCGACATGCGACATGTTTGTTTATGTTGGCGGAGAATCGAGCACTTGGGCAGACGATGCTATCGCGAATGTAACAAACAAGGATATGGTTATAGTTGATGTAGTAGACGCTATTGGGCAAGATGCACTTGAAGAGGAAATTGTTGAGGGGATGCAAGTTGAAGAGCACGGTGACCACGATGAAGAAGGCCACGATGGTGAGACTGAGTTCGATGAGCATGTCTGGCTTTCTCTTAGTAACGCACAGATTATTTGTGCAACTCTCGTGGATGAGCTTTGTGCGTTGGATCCAGATAACGCGCCTGATTATCGTTTGAACGAGAGCTTATATGTAGAGGAACTACAGCAAATGGATGCGGCTTTTCGAGAAGTATGCGGCAATAGCGCTAGAAATACGATTGTTGTAGGGGACAGATTCCCTTTCAGGTATTTGGTGAACGACTATGGAATCGAATACTATGCGGTCTTTGTAGGATGCTCTTCAGACACGCAAGCTTCCTTTGAGACGATTGCATTTCTTGCATCAAAAGTCGACGAGCTCAATCTTCCTTGGATAATTGAGCTAGAAGGTTCAACCCTTGGTCTTGCGCAAACTATCATAGACAGCAGCGCGTCAGGTGGGCAGGAAATTATTTACTTGAATTCGATGGAGTTTATTTCTGATGAGGATATTCAAAATGGCGTGACCTACGTCGACATAATGCAAAGCAACTTGGATGCTCTTCAAATTGCACTCAATTGAAAGGAATAACGTTGTGGCTTTACTTACATGTAGCAATTTGAACTTGGGATATGATGGGACTATTGTCGCTGAGCAGCTTGAGTTTGTCGTAAATTCAGGAGATTATCTTTGTATTGTTGGCGAAAACGGTTCTGGAAAGAGCACTTTAATGAAGACGATACTAGGTCTCAAGAATCCAATATCTGGTTCGATCCTTTTCGGTGACGATCTAAAACGTAACGAGATTGGTTACTTGCCACAACAAACAGTAGTTCAAAAGGACTTCCCTGCTTCTGTTAAGGAAATTGTTCTATCTGGATGCCTTAATAGTAGCGGCTTCAACCCTTTCTATACTTCCGCACAAAAGAAAAAGGCGCAGGCTAGCATGGAACGAATGGGAATACTTGATCTAGCATCTTCTTGCTATCGCGAACTCTCCGGCGGACAGCAGCAAAGAGTTTTGCTTGCACGCGCGCTTTGCGCAACAAGAAAGATGCTGCTTCTTGACGAGCCAGTTGCAGGCTTAGACCCCAAGGTTACAGTGGAAATGTACGGCCTAATCAGCAGTCTAAATAAAGACTCCGGAATTACGGTTATTATGATTTCGCATGATATCTCGTCAATTCTTCGATATTCTTCTCACATTTTACATGTAGATCGCAGCCAGCTGTTTTTTGGAACTACCACTGACTATCTTCAAAGCGAAGTTGGAGCTATGTTCAACGGGGGTGTATCACAATGATAGATAAACTCATAGACTACCTTCAATACCCGTTTGTTATATACGCTTTAATTGTTGGAATTTTGATCGCATTTTGTTCCTCATTACTTGGAGTAACTCTGGTTCTTAAACGCTTATCCTTTATTGGCGACGGTCTTTCACACATAGCTTTTGGCGCAGTGGCAATAGCCTCTGTTCTTAAAATCACTAACAATACTCTTCTAGTGCTACCAATTACTATTATTTGCGCGCTTTTGCTTCTTCGAACAAGCAAAAGCACTAAAATCAAGGGCGATGCAGCAATTGCAATGCTTTCCGTTGGTGCACTAGGTCTCGGTTATTTACTAATGAACATATTCTCGACATCATCAAATGTAATGGGGGACGTATGCTCGACACTTTTTGGCGCGACGTCAATACTTACATTGAATTCGCTCGATGTATGGATTTGTATAGGATTATCTGTTCTTGTGCTAGTCGTATTTATCCTTTTCTACAACAAAATCTTTGCTGTAACTTTCGACGAGGATTTCGCTCTAGCCACAGGTACGAATTCAAACATTTATAACTTGATTATCGCGATTACGATAGCGCTCGTCATAGTTCTAGCTATGAATCTGGTAGGATCACTCTTAATATCTGCACTCGTAATATTCCCCGCGTTGTCTGCTATGCGTGTATTCAAGAGCTTTAAGAGTGTAATTATTTGCTCGGCATGTTTCTCCGTATTCTGTGCCGCGTTAGGAATGATTATCTCAATTCTTGAAGGAACTCCAGTTGGCTCAACAATCGTAGCTATGGATATCCTTGGCTTCATAATCTTCTGGATTATTGGCCTCTCTCGAAAAGGATTAGCCAAGTAATCTCTCTTTATAAGTCGGTCGCTTGTTTCATTAGGCGAAAAAATTACGCTTGCCCTTACTATCTACAGGATATTCTTTGATAGAAATAATGAAATCAACGTTTACCGCTTCAATTCGTCCTTTTTCTTCAACCATAATTCCGCCATCGCAAATCTCGGTGATTTTGCCAACAGTAGTATCGTTAAGCGTTGCGATGATTACATCCTTGTCAATAAATCTCTTAGCTAATTCAAGCATCTCCCTTGTTCCTCCTCTTTTCTTCCTTGCAATACTTAAAGCTGCGTTTTTCTTTCTTCTGTTGATTGTCAACGAAAGAATCACAAACACGCCAATAATAAACAAATAGATAAAGTAAGTATCCATTATTTCCCCTAAAAAAGTAATTTGAATAATTATATCACTTGTGTACGATTATTCTCCCAAAAATTAGGTTACAATTAAGTATTCTCAAGAGGAGGCGTAAGTCCTTATGACATACACGAGCATCGCTATCACAATTTGTTTAATTCTATCTGTGATACTTCTAATACTTAGCTATAGAAATTCCAGGAACTTATCTAGCTTGGATTTATCGAAGATCCAATTGGATTGGAAGCCTATTTTCGAGAATTTAGATGAGCAATTCAAGCATCAAAATGAGTATGCGCTTCGTGGACGAGAAGCTTCAGACAGACTAACAGCTGAACGTGTTAGTAACATGAATCAAGCAATTACTTCCATGCTTGAGAAGAGTATTTCAGAGCAAAAGCAAATTCTTGAAGCTAACCAGAAACTTCTTGCATCAGGTCTTGAAGTTAACAGCAAAACGATGGAGACTAGATTAGATAATCTTACTAAGATGCTTTACTCCCAATTTGAGACTCAGCGTAAGACTAACTCCGAACAAATTGAGAAAATTCGTGAATCCGTTAACGAGAAACTTGACAAGACAATTAACGAGCAATTTGAGAAGAGCTTTAAGAATGTAATTAATCAGATGAACTCGTTACAGACTACGATGGGCGAGCTTAAGTCAATATCTACTCAGGTAGGTAGTCTTGAGAAGACATTAAATGGCGTTAAGACAAGAGGAATCCTTGGCGAGACTCAACTTCGCTCTATTATCGAGAACGTCCTTAATCCAAATCAATTTGATATTGAAGTACCTACTATCCCTGGTTCAACTGAGCGAGTTGAGATAGCTATTAAGATTCCAGATAACAGTAGCGATTCGTTCGTTTACTTGCCAGTTGATTCGAAATGCCACCTCGACAGATTTGAAGCCCTTCAGAATGCCTATGAGTCAGGTGATCAGTCGCTTATTACAAGAGAGCAAAAAGCATTTGCCGATGCTATTCGTAACGATTGCAAGGATATCAGTAGTAAATACATATCTTCGCCTCATACAACCGACTTTGGTATTCTATTTGTTCCATTTGAAGGAATGTATTCTGAAGTAATTAAGCTTAATCTTCTGGAGACACTTAACAAAGAGCACATTACTATTGCTGGACCATATACTATGTTAGCAATACTCGGAACGATTGTTAATTACTACCAAAGTCTAGCGATAGTGAAGCAAACCGATAAAATTGAAGCTACTCTTATGCAAACCAAGAAGGCGTTCACAGCATATGACGAGCAACTTATGAAGGTCAAGAAGAACCTTGATTTGGCTTCTAGAAACATAGATGATTTACAAGGAGTTAAGACAAAGAAGATTCTACGCGCTTTGAATGATGTCTTGGATTATGATGGTGAAGGTATTCAAGAGGGTTCATCTCAAGTCCTTATTGATGACATAAATAACACCGCCGAAAGCGGTGATATTAGCGAAGATATTGAATGATCAATTCATTTAAGTGGTTATTCTTTTTAAATTCTATACAGGATATTTGCACTATCCCTCAGGATGCTGATACTTCGGAATTAATTCTATCCATCATTGTAGATAAGAAAACATTGTTTGCTTCTATTTGAGATTTCATGATATATACCATAGTTCCATTTCTTAATGCATACATCATGTTTAAGCGATAAAGCAATATGGAAGAAATGTCAATATGGAAAGTCTCACACATAGCACACCACTTATCAGCCATACATACTATTGCACTTTCAAGATAAGCAGGAGGCAAAATATTCAACGGAAACATGTGCTTCTTAATAATATCTTGCTCTATTCCATTTAGCTTGAAATCACGATTAGAGTTGGACAATGCACAACCGGCATGAGTGAAACCATGCCATTCATGTTTCTTACTGTATATATGCCAATCATAAAGAAAATAGTCGTGAAGAAGTCCGCCACGAATTAAACTGCGTCGATCGATTCTTTTCTTGCTAAACGCAGAAAAGAACATATCAAGTGAGGAAGCAATAATAAGGCTTACTCTAGTGACTGAAACTACATGCTCGTATACTGAAGTTGTCCCATGTTGCATGAAAGTCTTCATGCTTTGAGCACCTTCAGACATTAAAATATCTTCAGCAGCATCAAAAATTTCTTGAGACAATAATTCACATGATAAGAATTGATCCAAATGATACCTCCGCAATTCAATAATGGCATTATACGACATTACAAATGAAAATCATACAAAACAATAGTGATCTTTGCAAGGTGTTTTGATAAATACATCAGTCGCTTCTTAAGGCGAAATATTAACACAAAAACAAAGAATTTAATAGATTAACAAGTGTAATGAATGTATAGTTTCTTGAAAGAAAAGAGAATTATTATGAGTACAAATTCAAATACAAATTTAAGTTCAAATACGATTAAATTCAATAGCAAACGTATCATCGATATGACTGTTGGTGATCCGATGAAGAATATATTGAAGTTCGCACTTCCTTTATTTTTAAGCAATTTGCTGATGCAATTCTATAACCTAACAGATATAGCCATTGTTGGAAATGCTTTAGGTGATGACGCTTTATCTGCCGTTGGCGCAGTATCAACTATCTACAGTTTGTTCATTTCACTATGCTTTGGTATGTCGAACGGATTTTCTATTGTAATTGCAAAGCACTTTGGAGCTTGCGACTATAAGAAGATGCGTAAAGCTGTTGGAAATACTATTCTCATCTTTGTTGTATGGGGCGTCTTGATTAAAGTAGTCAGTCTACTGACTTTGAAACCTCTTATGCATGCGCTAAATACCCCGCCGGAACTTTTCGACGAAGCTTATGGTTATATTTCTATAATTCTTTCATTAATGATTTTCTCATTTGCATATAACGTCCAGGCTGGAATTATGAGAGCTCTTGGCAATTCTAAGGATCCGCTTCTGTTTTTGATGGTTTCTACCGTCACGAACGTAGGATTAGATTTGTTATTTGTGTATGTGTTCAAGTGGGGAATTCGTGGCGCTGCATTAGCAACGGGATTGTCCTTCGTTCTTGCAGCAGTATTCGCTTTCGTTTTCATCGTTAAGAAAGTCCCAGAATTAAGACTTTCACGAAGTGATTTCAAAGTCGATAAAAACCTAATGATTGATCTTTTTACATCAGGTTTATCTTTTGCCATGATGTTTACAATCGTAAACCTTGGCACCTTGATTTTGCAAAGCGCTATTAACGGTTTTGGTAAAACCATAATTGCCGCGCATACTACAGCTCGTAAAGTCTCGGAGCTATGCATGATGCCACTTTCTACTTTAGCTACTACTCTTGCAACCTTCTCGGGGCAGAATCATGGAGCGGGCAAACATCTTAGAGTTTGGAAGGGAATCAAGAAGTCTCTACTATTATCCTACGGTGTTATCATAATTATGATTTTTATTATTTACTTTTTTGGCAGATCCATTGTTACAGGACTCTCAGGATCTGAATCGTCAAAACTAATTAGCACAGCAGTTTTATACTTGAAGTTTGACTTGCCATTCTATTTCGTTTTGGCAATTCTTCTATTTACAAGAAGTTCTCTTCAAGGTCTTGGCTCGAAAATCGTGCCTCTAGTTGCAAGTATCATGGAATTAGTTCTTAAGATAGCAACTGTCGGTTTTCTTGCTAAGCACTACGGGTATTGGGGAATAATTGTGTGCGAGCCGATTAGCTGGATACTTTGTTCTATCTTTAACGTCATAGCATTCTTTATGAATCACAACATTCGTAATGCCATGAGGGAAGCTAAACTTTCAAAGAAGTCAAAAATAAAACTCTCAAGTGCAGATACAAATGAGAGCCTATCTGATTAGTAATTCTTTTTCATCCGAAGATTCCACCACACACCAACCGTGTCGGAAAACATCTTCCATATGTCCTTCATCTTTATTCGACCAAAGGATTCGCCTCGCCTATATTCTAGAACAATTGGCATCTCGGCAATTACACCCTTAGAATGTGAGGCTAGTGCCAATTGCTCAACGTCAAAGGCATATCCTTTAACTCGTTGCTTACTAACGATGTCCTTAATGAGAGCTCCATCGAAGAGCTTAACACCTGTTTGAGTATCCTTGCATCTCATTCCAAAAAGGACCTTCAGGATAACATAAAAGCTAAATGAGAATAACTTCCTTATTGGAGGATAATCAAGCTTAGAATCTTTATGCATCTTCGATCCAATTACTACATTACATGGTTCGGTCTCACTCTTGATTCTCTTTAGGAAAGCGTCAAAATGCTTAGCCGACAAATCCAAGTCAGCATCTAAGAATCCAATGTACTTTCCACTAGAAGCAAGAACTCCTGCTTTAACAGCTTGGCCCTTACCACGATTATCTTCGTAGCTTACAGGATGAATGTGCGGATGAGCTTGAGCCGCTCTATTAATCTCAGAAGCAGTATTATCTTTGCTTCCATCATTCACAGGGACTAACTCGTAGTCAGTACAAAAAGCTTCGATATCGCTTGCCATTTCCATCAAATTATCATAAATATGCTCTCCCTCATTGTATGAAGGGATTACAATGCTTAGTTCCATGAATGCCAACTCTCTCACGATACTAATTTCACGGCCCAATTTAGCTTCTCAAGGAAAAACGTCGCAATAATGCTCTTAACTAAATTGGTCATTTCCACTATCGTATACACGTAGATTATATCTAAAGAAGTGCAATGTGACAAACAATATGCCAAAGGAAATACTAAGAAAATAGAGAATATTCCGTCCACAAGGAGTGTAATCAAGGTCTTACCTCCTGCTCTTAGCGTGAAATACGAAGCATGAGCGTAGGCCATAATTGGCATTAGTATCGCATATGCAATAATCAGTTTTGTTGCCAAAGCCTTAACATCTGCTTCAGTGTTATATATTGTTGGGAATGCCCATGCACAGGAAAACATAAGCAGGCTAAAGACAAAACTTGAAGCGAATGAGAAGAAAATGCATTTTCGCGCCATCTTCTTAGCTTCATCCAAATGCCCTGCTCCAAGAAGTTGACCTATAATGATACCAACCGCACTTCCAAATGCTATGAAGAAGATGTTAAAGATATTGCTTAGCGTAGATTGTATATTCGATGCAGCAACAACTGTCAATCCTCGGTAAGCATAGCTTTGAGCAATTAGCGCTATTGATATAACCCACATGAACTCATTGAGCATGATTGGCAAGCCTTTCGAGACGATTTTACTGAGCAAATCCGCAGGTACCTTGAAGGAAGCAAAAATGTAATTCGCGAAAATCATCTTATCCTTGTGCCTATGTGTCCAAAGAATATTCAACGCACAATCAGCGTAACGAGAAATGACCGTTGCGATTGCCGCGCCTTCAACACCAAGTTTAGGGAAACCAAATTTACCAAAAATCATTATGTAATTGAGAACTAAGTCAATAATTACAGCGACAAAGCCGCTTCTCATAGGAGTTACTGTCTCATTGCACTCTCTCATTGTTGACGCATAAATGGTGCTTAAGCAAAGAGCTGGTAATCCAAGAAGCATAATCATCAAGTATTTCAGGGCATAGTCCAGGGTTTCAGCTATATCTTTCGCGTCACCTATTTCTTCGTTTAGGTATAAACCGATCAGATCTTTGCTAAAGACAACAAATATCACGATAGCAATAGTCAGAGCACCCAAACACAAGTAGATTTTCGAGCGAAAAGAATTCGCTACTCCCTTGTGATCACCTTTTCCGAAATACTGCGCGCCAAAAAGTCCGCCTGCCGATACCGCTCCAAAAATAACCATGATTAAGATGAAGAGAAGGTTATTTGAAATTGAAACACCTGACATCTCGTTGGTACCAAGTTGTCCAACCATAATGTTGTCAAGCATTCCAACGACATTAACCAAGCCATTCTGAAGCGCAATTGGAAGCGTCAATGTTAATACTTTTAGATAGAATGCCTTGTCGCCTATTAACGAGCGGCCAAAGCTTCTTAATTCACTTTTCATAATTTCTCCTACAAAAAAACAAGCCGTACAATTCATTCTTGTTCCGACTTGCTTTGCTTAATTTTTAATATAATCTGGTTATTTCAAACTAAAAATTACACATAGACAGGAAGGCCCAACGCATATGCTTATCGGCAACGCGCTTTCCATTAAGTGCTAGATTGGAATTAGTAAATCGTCGCATAATGGTCCTCCTTCCTATAGTTCTCTTAGTTTCTTTTTCGAAAAAGTAGTTAGATACTACGCCTCATCTTTGACTTTGTCAAACCGAAATATCAATCAAGTGTTCTTCATGATAACGCTCTCGATACTGTCAGCAGCGTCCTCGCATGAATCGAAGCACATTTCAAGTGCATCAAACAAAGTCATCCACGCAATGATATCCTTTTCACTTGTCTCCTCCGCAAATAGCTTATGAGTGTACTCAAAGTGAAGAGTATCGCCGCGGCTCTCGCAAGTATTTACTTCAATGATCATATCTTTGATTTTCTTCGATGTCTTGAAATTACGGAATTCTTCAACAGTTAGCTGAAGCTTCTCACAAATCTCAACAAGAAGCTTCGTGAACTCAAGTGTCTCTGGTCTAATTGTCTTAATGTCGTACATATAGATTCGACGAAGAACATCATCAATAGCATCAACAACATTATCAAGGTATTGAGCCAGATCAACAATATTTTCGATCTCGATTGGAGCTAAGAACTCGCGAGAAAGATGCTCGATTATCTCATGCTTATTTGCATCGGCTGAATGCTCTATTACATGAATTCTGCTGATCGTCTCAGAGATGCTCGCGTAGTCGTAATTGATCAGTGCCTCATTAAGACCATTAGCGGCTGCAACAGCGTGTTCAGAAATCTTTGTGAAAGCTGTAAAGTAGTCAAAATCGTTGCTCTTGTTAAATAGTGACATTGTAATTACCTCCGTTATATATCAATAAATGTGTTTGCGTTTGATTCTAGAAAATATACATAAATAGCAGAGCCATCAAATATCCTACTAGCCCACAACCAGGGAAAGTAAGAATCCATGCTAGGCCCATTTCTTTAACTACTCCCCAGTTAACTGCAGAGAGCCTTCTCGAAGCGCCTACACCCATTATTGCTGTTGTTTTTGTATGTGTCGTACTTACAGGTATACCTGTAATAGATGAGAATAGCAAGCACGTAGCTGCCCCAAGGTCTGCAGCAAATCCTTGGTACGTTTGCAGGCTAACCATATCCATACCAACCGACTTTATGATTCGATATCCGCCAATTGAAGTTCCAAGTGCCATAACAGCTGAGCATAGAATCATTAGCCAAATAGGAATTGAGAAAGAGCTAACGTTACCTTGACCATTTGCTAAGAAGATTCCAAGAAGGAAAACTGACATAAACTTCTGACCATCTTGAGCTCCATGCATGAATGCCATAAAAGCTCCACCAAACACTTGAGCATTCTTAAAGAAACCAACTGTCTTTCTCCGGTCCATCTTCTTGCACACAGCTTCAATAATTCGTACATTAATGAAACCAGACATAAAGCCTAAGAAAGTAGAAAGTGCAAGGCCTCCTAACACCTTAGCCCATTCCATTGCATTAATACCATTCAAGCTTCCGTGCAATGCAATAGCCGCACCAGAAAGACCTGCTATTAATGCATGGCTCTCACTTGTAGGAATTCCAAACTTCCAAGCCATAGTCGCCCACAACACAATTGCAAAAAGTGCTGCACATAGAGCAACAGTTGCATCGCCAGTATCGCCGCCAAAATCAACCATATTATATATGGTCATCGCAACCTTCGAATTAATGAAGGTCATTACCAGTACGCCTAGAAAATTAAAAATAGCTGCCATCATGATAGCAGATGAAGCCTTCATCGATCTGGTCGACACAACTGTCGCAATCGCATTCGGCGCATCCGTCCATCCATTAACAAGTATTACTCCTAGTGTGAGCACTACCGTGATGGCAAGCATCGGATTCGACACCAGTTGGCTAATAAAATCAAAGAATCCTATTGTCATACTTTGTCTCCTTAATCATTAATATTACCCTTTAGTAATTTACCACAAAAAGACAACTCAAGCGCTATCAAGAAGCAGATTCAAATTGGCTATTGTAAAGCTCATAATAGAATCCCCTTTTCTCTAGGAGTTCTTCATGCGTACCCTTTTCAATAATATCGCCCTCATTCATAACAAGAATCAAATCCGCATTCTTGATAGTCGAAAGTCTATGCGCAATTATGAACGAAGTTCTTCTTTCCATAAGTTTATCCATCGCTTTTTGAATAAGAACTTCTGTTCTTGTATCAACAGAGCTCGTAGCTTCGTCAAGAATTAACATTGGGGCATCCTGAACCATCGCCCTTGCTATCGTAAGTTGTTGCTTCTGACCGCTAGATAGGCTCGCGTCACCCTTAAGAACTGTATCATATCCATATGGTAAAGTCTTTATGAAATGGTGAATACCCACAGCACGACATGCACGCTCAAGATCTGCATCACTTACACCTTCTTTACAATATACGATGTTTTCCTTTACTGTACCCTCGAAAAGCCATGTATCCTGCAAAACCATACAGAATAACTTGTGAACGTCTTCTCTTCTCATCTCCGACGTGTCAACACCGTCAATCTCGATTTTACCACTATTAATCTCATGAAATCTCATGAGAAGGTTGACCATTGTTGTTTTTCCAGCACCTGTAGGTCCAACTATAGCGATTTTCTGACCTGGCTTAGCTTCAGCTGAGAAATCTTTTATTACAGTCTTCTCGGTATCCTCATAACCAAAACTCACGTGTTCGAAAACTACATGTCCCTCAACCTTTTCTATAGTCTTATTCTTATAAGATTCGTCCTGCATTTCCTTCTCTTCAAGAAAACCAAAGACTCTCTCTCCTGCAGCCGCAGTAGATTGCAGACTCGTAACACCTTGAGCAATCTGCTGCAAAGGTTGTGTGAACAATCTAATGTATAGCATGAAGGCAACAATTACTCCAAAAGTAGCCTCCCCCTTCAGAACAAGATAAGCTCCAAGTAAGCAGACTACAACATATCCAAAATTGCCCATAAACATCATTACAGGCATCATCAATCCCGATAGGAATTGTGACTTGAAGGCGCTCTCGAAAAGCTTGTTGTTAATCTTATCGAACTCCTTCTTCGCTCTCTTGGAATCATTGAATACTTGAACAATGTTGTGACCAGAGTAAATCTCTTCAACATGTCCATTCATAGCACCAAGGTTCTCTTGCTGCATAGAAAAGTACTTTTGCGACTTTGACATAACAAAAGCCATAAAGAAAAATCCGAATAATGTTGAAAGCACTGCAGCTCCCGCCATCCATGCATTCGTAAGGAACATCAGTATCAAAGATCCAAAGAACAAAGTAATAGCCGAAACAAGACCACTAATACTATTGTTCAAGGTTTGCCCTAGCATGTCCACATCGTTAGTTACGCGACTTAATACATCACCATATGACACTCTGTTGTAATAGCTTATAGGAAGCTTATTAATCTTAAGAGATACATCCGTTCTCATCTGCTTTGTAAGATTCTGGGTTACTACTATCATTATGTATCCTTGAACAAAGGCAAGCACAAAACTAACACCATAAACAATAGCTGAAATAATACATTTCTCAACAACAGCAGGAATATCAATTCCTGTCATCATACCCTCTGTTATCAAGTTTGTAATTGACTTTGACAAATCAGGTCCTATCAAAGTACAAATCGCTGCTCCTACACCAAACAAAAGAGCAAGAACGAAGAAAATCCAATATCTCGAACTGTAATTGACAAGCTTACGCATTGCGGAGCCAATATCTTTTGGCTTCTCAGCAACTTGCATGTTTCCTCTCCTGCCACCGCCACCCATAGACATTACTCCAATTCCTCCTTTGACAGTTGAGAGAGTGCTATCTCCTGATAAACCTCACAGTTCTTCATGAGTTCGGAGTGAGTGCCTATTCCAGCTATCAAACCCTCATTAAGAACTACTATCTTGTCACACTCGCGAATAGTACCAATTCTTTGCGCTACTATGAACGTAATGCTATCTTTTGCAACTTTCTTCAATCCATCACGAACCTGTCTTTCAGTCTTGTAATCAAGAGCAGAAAAGGAATCATCAAAAATGTAAATCTTCGGATCTCGCGCAATAGCACGAGCTATAGAAAGTCTTTGCTTCTGACCGCCAGAAAGGTTCTTGCCACCTTGAGCAATTCTTGATTCTTTTCCGTCAAGCATCTTAGATACGAATTCTTCACTTTGTGAAATATCCAAGGCCGCCTTGATATCCTCGCTAGAATATTCTCTATCGGCTCTTTGACCAAAACCAACGTTCTCATTAACGGTACCAGTAAACATAACGGCTGTTTGTGGAACGTAACCGAACTTCATTCTTAACGCCTCAAGCTCATAGTCTCTAACATCAACACCACCAATAATTATTCTTCCTTCCGTAACATCGAATAATCTTGGAATCAAATTTACAAGCGTACTCTTACCACTACCTGTTGAGCCGATAAATGCTACAATTTGACCAGCCTTAGCTTCAAAATTAATATCCTTTAGTGCATAGTCTGCACCATCTGGATATTTAAAACTTACATTTTCGAATACAACATCGTTTCCTACAGAGTTAACATCCTTTGTAGTAACTTTGGACCCTCCAACAATCGTAGTCTTAGTTGCGATTACCTCATCAATACGCTTGGCAGCAGCTATAGCTCTTGGAATCATTATAAATATCATGCTTAGAAGCATGAATGACATTACAACTTGAACAGCATAGTTCATGAAAACAACCATGTCTGAGAATACCGCAATCTTATTCATCATGTTCGCAGATTCAATTAGATAAACACCAATCCAATAAATTGATAGTCCCAAACCATTCATGATTAGAGACATACCAGGATTAAGAATTATCATCATCTTAAATACTTTTAAGTTGTTGTTCGTAAGTTCTTCGTTTACTTTCTCGAACTTCTGTTCTTGATACTCTTCCGCATTGTATGCTCTTACTACCCTTAAGCCCGTCAGATTCTCATGAGTTACTTTATTTAAGTTATCCGTAAAGGTTTGCATTTTCATAAATCTAGGGAATGATATAGATACAACAATAGCAAGTGTAACAAGTAGAACTGCTACAGCAACACCCGTTGCAAGAGTCCATTCGAAACCTTTTCCAGCAATCTTAGAAATAGCCCAAATTGCAGTAATTGGTGCCTTCAAAGCTATGTGCAGGCACATTACTAATCCCATTTGTACTTGTGAAACGTCATTTGTTGCTCTTGTAATTAGACTTGCTGTCGAAAACTTACTTATTTCTTTCAGTGAGAAACTCTGAACATTCTCGAATTGACGAACTCTAACGTTCCTTGAATACCCTGCAGCAACTCTAGCGGTAAAGTACATCGTACCTACCGAAGCGAGCAAGCTTCCAAAAGAACATAAAACCATCACTATTCCAGCGTTCCAAATAGCTTTAGTGTCGCTTCCCGGAGTCTGAACTAGGACGGTTATTTCTTTCATGTAATCTGGTAACAATAGTTCTAATCGAACTTGAATTAATACAAAGACAAGACTAGCAAGGATAAAAAGCCATTCTCTCTTCTGAATATACTTAAGAATCTTACCCATTAGCTATCCTCTTTTTCTCATATAAATATCCTTCTAAATCCTACATATACGCTTTAGAATAGTCAACGACATAATTAGTAGCGAAAAAAATGAATAATAACAGGCTTTCTGCGGACTATTTTGTGCATTAATACCATTGTGATTTTTACATATTTTTTATTGCACAAAGAAAGAGCTCCCATGAACGAGGAGCTCTCAATCTTTACCGTTTTAGAGGTATAAACTAGCACTTCCGGTGAGCGAACATTTGAAATCGCTAAACTGAAACTGCTCTTCGTCCTGTCCCATCGGAATCACCTCTTTCTTACGTTAAACCGTTCTCGTTTAACTAATTAGAGTATACCTCGTACTGCTCGAAAAGGTTGAAATAAACTATTAACAGATCTTATATTCTTTGTTAATCAGTTCAAAAAAAGCGCTAGAGCATAAATCTCTAGCGCCTATTAAGTAACTGAGTTAAAGCTTATCGCTTGAAGCAGTCACGGCAGTATACAGGACGATCGTTGCGAGGTTCAAATGGTACCTTGCATGGCTTTCCGCATTCTGCACAAACAGCATCGTATAACTGGCGCTGACCACCAAAGTTACCTCTACCATTTGAGTTGTTCTTCTTTGCTACACGGCATGCCTTACAACGCTGTGGCTCGTTCTCGAAGCCTTTCTCGGCGTAAAACTCCTGCTCATTAGCAGTGAAAATAAATTCTTGTCCACAATCCTTGCAGACTAGGGTCTTGTCATCGTACATTTTGTACCTCGCTAAAAAAATAATAAAAAAGTCTACGGACACGAATTGCCCGCCTCTAATACTTTACATTCGAAATGCACTAGTGTCAAACATTTTTATTAGTTTTCTGCTTTTTTTTTAATTACCAATTAATCTCGCTGCCAAAACCACTCTCGAAATGCTATTTTACTTGAGTTAAAGGCGTTTGCATCTCTTGTCAATAATAGCGCGAAGCTCCGCCATCCTTAGATTTGTAGGTGCAGGCGTGTCGTATAACTTATAATCCAGTCCAAGCTCCCTCCACTTGAATTCTCCAAGCTTATGAAAAGGCAAAAGCTCAACTCGCTCTACGCACTTCCTACCAGCCACTATGTCGCATATCCCGTTGATTGACTCGTCGCTATCCGTAAGTCCTGGAACCACAACATGCCTTATCCAGACACTCTTACCAATTTTTTCGCAATAATCCAAGGTATCCAGTGTGTCCTTCATGCTTTGCGAAGTGATTCGCCTATACATCTCCTCATTAGGCGCCTTGATATCAAGTAACACCAGGCTGGCTAGTTCAAGACACTTCTTCGACTCCGTTATTGGTACCGAGCCAGCTGTATCTATTACAGTATGTACTTTTAGTGCTCGAAAAGACTCAAGCAATTCCTCGACAAACCGGCTTTGCATTAACGGTTCTCCACCTGAAATCGTGACTCCTCCGTTGTCATAGAACTTCTTGTAGCGCAAAAAATCCTCAACAATCTCATTCACCGACATTGCTGTCGCGCCAGCGTTTCTCCAAGTGTCGGGATTGTGGCAATACAAACAACGGAACGGACAACCCTTAAGGAAAACTATGTATCGAATTCCTGGGCCGTCAACCGTTCCGAAGGTTTCTATTGAATGTACTTGTCCAATAATTGGTTCCATACCCTATATCACTTATTATATTTGATCAAAGAAGGTTCTGGCGATAACCTCTTGCTGTTGCTCTCTAGTAAGCTTAATAAAGTTGACAGCATAACCAGAAACACGAATTGTAAGCTGTGGATACTTCTCAGGATGATCCATGGCATCAATCAATACTTCTCTATTCAAAACATTAACATTAATATGATGTCCATCAGCCAAAATGTAACTATCTAGCAAGGTCGCTAAGTTGGTCTCTCTTGCATCTTCACTATCACCTAAAGCATTGGGCACAATTGAGAATGTATAACTAATTCCATCCTCAGCAAACTCATATGGGAGCTTTGCAACAGACATCATTGAAGCAACACATCCATTCATATCTCTTCCATGCATTGGATTTGCACCTGGAGCGAAAGGCTCTCCTGCCTTACGTCCATCGGGAGTTGATCCTGTCTTCTTGCCATAGACTACGTTAGACGTAATTGTAAGAATAGACATCGTGTGTCTAGCATTGCGATAAGATGGGACCTTCTTAAGTTTCTCAATAAATCTTCTTGTGACTTCAACAGCTATATCGTCGACTCTTGAATCATTATTTCCAAACTTAGGATAGTCTCCCTCAATTACGTAATCAACACATAAGTTGTCTTCATTACGAATAGGTTTAACCTTAGCATACTTAATTGCTGACAACGAGTCTGCTACGACAGATAAACCTGCAATACCGCAAGCAAGAGTTCTATCAATTTCATCATCATGCAAGGCCATTTGAATCTTCTCATAGCAATACTTGTCGTGCATATAATGAATAACATTAAGCGTATTAACATATAAAGAAGCAAGCCACTCTAAAATAACATCATACTTCTTCATGACGTCGTCAAATTGCAAGACATTTCCACGACAAGCTAGAAATTGAGGCCCAATTTGGTCTCCACTCTTCTCGTCGCGACCACCGTTGATAGCATATAACAAAGCCTTAGCTAAATTAGTTCTTGCACCAAAGAATTGCATTTGCTTTCCAATAACCATAGCTGATACACAACAAGCTATGCCGTAGTCATCTCCAAAACGCTTGCGCATTAGTCTGTCTGACTCATATTGTATTGAACAAGTCTTAATAGACATTTCAGCACAATACTTCTTAAAGTTGTCTGGAAGATGAGTACTCCAAAGCACTGTCATATTGGGTTCTGGCGCAGGTCCAAGGTTAGTTAACGTATGTAGGAACCTATAGGACATCTTCGTTACCATGTGTCTTCCATCAGAACATATTCCACCAATCGACTCTGTAATCCAGTTAGGATCTCCGCTAAACAAGTCATCATAAGCAGGAGTTCTAAGGAATCGAACGACACGAAGCTTCATGATGAAATCATCTACGATTTCCTGAATATCTGCCTCGCTGTATCTTCCTTCTTCAATATCCCTTGTAGCGTAAATATCCAAGAAGGTCGATGTCCTGCCCAGTGACATTGCAGCTCCATTTTGCTCCTTAATCGCAGCTAAATATCCAAAGTATAGCCATTGGAATGCCTCCTTGGTATCCTTAGCAGGAGCAGAAATGTCGAAGCCATAACTATGACCTAAAGCTTTCAGCTTTTTTAGAGCTCTGATTTGATCAGATTGCTCCTCACGGCATCTAATACTCTCCTCGTTAAGTGACGGATTGTTGAAATTCTCCTTGGTTCTCTTCTTCTCTTCAATCAAGAAGTCGACACCATACAAAGCAACTCTACGATAGTCGCCAATGATTCTTCCACGACCATAAGCATCTGGAAGTCCCGTGATGATTCCACTCTTACGAGCTGCCCTCATCGCAGGAGTATATGCATCGAAAACACCATCGTTGTGAGTCTTCCTATATTGAAAAACATCACTAATTCTCTCATCCATCTCATATCCATAAGCGTCAAGAGAATTCTCAATCATGCGCAACCCGCCAAATGGCATGACCGCCCTCTTAAGAGGAGCATCAGTTTGTAATCCGACAATGATTTCTTTTTCCTTATCAATGTATCCCGCATCGTATGCATCGATATCAGAAATGGTGTGAGTGTCTATATCTAAGACCCCACCCTTGTCTCTTTCCTGCTTCATGAGGTCAGAGATCTTTTCCCATATCTTTAGCGTACGATCTGTCGGGGGTTGAAGGAAGCTTTCGTCACCATCGTAAGGCGTGTAGTTCTTTACGATAAAGTCGCGAACATCAATATGATGATCCCACTTTCCTGAAACAAAGTCTTTCATTTATACCCTCCGTTCAGGTTATGCACTTCAAGACATAACCTTTCAAAAATAATATACAATGAATTTCCAACTTGTGCCTACAAGAAACATGCATTCTTGAAAATTTGTGCAATTTGTACACACCTTAGAGTTATACATTTCTAGTAGTATCCTTTAATAATTTACCCGTTGTTTACAAGATGACTATCACGAGGAGCGAAATCCTTGAATTTTCGCAATATTTGAGTAGTATAATAAAACAAAAAGGTGTCAAACATGCGCTTTCTAGAGAGTTTTGTTTTTTGGTATCCTGCAATTATGAGCACTGTATGGATTGTTGGTGCTCTGCTTTTTCTTGAGAGAATTGAACTTAAGAAGCCACTCCCATTAACTAAAACTCCTATGGTTTCAATACTTATCGCTTGTCACAACGAAAGCTCAACTATTGAACACACACTTGAAAATCTCAAGGATCTAGATTACCCAAACTATGAAATAATCGCTATTGACGACGGCTCAACCGACAACACCTTTGAGGTACTTACACAATTACTTGATAAGTATTCTCACCTTCGAATTGTAAAAATGAAGCATAACTCTGGAAAGGCCAATGCGCTTTACCATGGGCTTCTTGTCTCCAAAGGAGAAGTACTTGTTGGTGTTGATGCCGATTCTTATCTAGAAAAAGACGCACTTCTATATATGGTTCCTCACTTCACAAATACGAATTCTGGCGAGCGTGTTGGTGCAGTTACTGGTAATCCTCGTGTTCGTAACAGAAGTTCGCTTTTATCGAAGATTCAGCTTTGCGAATATGCAAGTATTATTTCCCTAACTAAACGTACACAAAGAATCCTTGGCAAGGTTATGACTGTCTCTGGCGTATGCGTTGCATATCGAAAAAGAGCTCTTCTTGATTGCCACCTTTGGGATCGTGATCTTCTTACAGAGGATGTGGCTATTACTTGGAAGCTTGAAAAGAAATTCTGGGATATCAGATATGAACCGAGGGCTCTGTGCTGGATGCTTGTTCCTGAGAAGTTCATGAACCTTTGGAAGCAAAGAAGGCGTTGGACTTCTGGCGGAATTGAAGTATTGTGGCGCAATAGGGATATTTTCACCCATTGGACCGAGAGGCGCCTTTACCCAGTTGGTATAGAACAAATCTTTTCATGCTTCTGGGCAATCTGCTGGCTAATTTTGACCATTATTGGAACAATCGATTTTTTTCAAGGGGCTCCTTTGATGCCATACTTCTGGAAGAGTCAATTTCTGTCTCTGATTTGTCTGGTTCAATTTCTGACGGCTATGGTTCTTGATAGCAGATATGATAAGACCTTAGTAAGTAATTCCCTTTGGGCTATTTGGTATCCGCTCGTGTACTGGTACGTTAATGCTTTTGTTGTTCTAATCTCAATTCCAGCAACCATCTTCAATAAACGAGATGGTTATGCAACCTGGAGTTCTCCGGATAGAGGTCTTAAAGAAAGAAATAGTAATACGCAGGGAGGTAAATCAAATGGACAATAAACTTATATATCGAGAATTACCTTCAATTCCGGTAACTGTCGAGAAGGGTGCTTCAAACATCATAGATGGTAGGCAAAAATTATGGATAAGGATACTCGAATATATATTTACTACTCTTGGCTGGATGTATATTCTTACCTATGTGATTTTTATAATTTACGGGTCCTTGGCATTGACATTTGGTTGGTATATTCCGGACTTATGGATATACAATCGACACATGTTAGAAGAGACAAGCAACTTGATTTATGCACTTCTGGTGATTATTCTTGTTGTTATTCTTGTCATGACTTTTTGGCGTTCTTATAATTCAATTCGATTTGGTAAGCTTCGAAGAAGGCAAATGCCTTTGAATGTTTCGGATAAAGAGATTTCAGACTACTTTAAGGTTTCTGAGGAGCAAGTAAAAAAATACAAAAAAGAGCGAATTGTGATTTTTGATGATAATGTAATTTAGTTTAGGGTATTTCGATGGCAAGTGAACTCTAATGACAATTATCTTGTATAATATGAGTAAATTCTAATTGCACGATAGATTGACAGAAAGAACTCACTATGAACATAGCTATTTTTACGGATACATATTTCCCTGACATTAATGGTATCGCAAGTTCCATATATACGCTTTCGAACCGCTTGATTTCCAAGGGACATCATGTTTATATTTTTTCTATTTCAGCTCCTACCAGGAAGACAAAATTAGTTCATTCAAATCCTCCTGTATACAGGATTCCTTCTGTATCGATATTTTTCGTGAAGCCATACAGGGCTGCACTTCCAATGTATTTGGACGTGCTTGAGATTTGCAAGAAATTCAAGATAGATATTGTTCATTCACAGACGGAGTTTTCAATGGGACTTATGGCAATGACTATTGCAACGTCACTAGGAATTCCACTAATTCACACTTATCATACAATGCTTGAAGATTATACCTACTACATTGGTAACGGCAAGATGGTTACACCAAATGCTGCTCGAAGGTATTCAGCAATATTTGTGAATAGAGTTCAAGCTCTTATTGTTCCAACTGAGAAAGTAAAGAATAGTCTTACTAATTGGGGTGCCAAAGGCACTCCAACATATATTATCCCGTCCGGAATCAATCTTCGCCCTTTTATGAAGGAGAATAACAGCGAGGATTTCACTAGACAAATAAAAAAAGAATTTGGAATTAAGGATAGTGATAAAGTGCTTCTTTCAATTGGAAGAATTGCTAAAGAGAAAAGCCTAGACATGGCAATAAGGCAAATGCCTGAGATACTGAAGATAAATCCAGATATTCTGTTTGTTATAGTTGGAAGAGGACCTGCAACTGAAGATTTAAAGGCGCTGACTATAGAATTGAACATCCAAGACAGAGTTATATTCCCTGGAAGCGTTAGCTTTGATGATGTTGGGAAATACTATCAAATTGGTGATGCTTTCATTTCTTGTTCAACCACCGAGACTCAAGGACTAACATACTATGAGGCTTTAGCTGCTGGCTTACCTGTAATTGCAAGATATGATGATTGCATTGCGGATGTCCTGGAAGATACTGTTAATAGTAGAGTATTCAAGGACGCTAAAGATTTGCCTTTATGTGTGAAAGAGATTTTCGAGAATGATGAGACAAGGGCGAGAATGTCGGCTAAAGCAGTTGAGTCTGTAAAAGGTTTTGACGATGAGGTGTTCGCGTTACGCGTGGAGAAAGCATACTACAATACTCTGAATGCATTCGTGACTAAGAGAGCACAAATGGATAGTCATGTGCCTATGCACGTGGTTTTCAAGACGCAATCATTTATTAATAGGACCTTAACATTGTCAGTCAATGGAACTAAGAAGATATTTAAGCCTGTAATTCGTAAATCAAGAAACCTCAATAGACGCTTATCGAAGAAGCGCATGGAGAGAATTAACCGGCTAACCGATTTACATGATGGCGGGGTTTAATTTCAAGCATTTGCCTTATACTGTGGTCTTGCCTTTTGCTTACAGCCTTCGGCAAGATCGTCATAATTATCAATCATTAAGCATCCCAAGCCATCCAGATATGGTGCTATGAAGTGCTTAAAGCGATTGAATACATCTTCCCTCTCATCTCGTCCATCGTGATCAATGAGGAACAACCACTGAAGCTTATCTGAGCCTACAATTTGGCAGATTCTTACGTATATTTCATTAACGACACACTCGGCCTTTCCAAATTCGTTAACCTTCTCAAGAAGATTCTCTGGATAGTGATCAGGATCGCCTATTTTTGCTCTGGCATTATCTTGAACGGCCATTTGCTCAGCAATCATCTTGAGCATTTCGCGTCCAAAGACAACTTCTTCAAATCCTGGATTAATAATAAATCCATCCAACTCTCCCCCATTATTAAGAACCGCACGAATCAGGTCAACAAATCCAGCTGATACTGCATGTGGAGGTATATCAAGGTCGCTATTTGCTTTGTTAAATGTATTAGTATCTGCAAATACTACTAACAAGAGTCTGTCTTCCTTACCCTTAAGTGCGTGAAAAGAGAACTTGCCTTCCTTGGCATCGTCACAATCTACCGGAACAACAAACTCTACTTCGGTTGCTTCGGACAAAAGTTCGAGCATTTTCTGCTCGCTTGGCTTTTCGCGAACTTCCTTAAGAAGCGTAACAAGATTATTGTTTACTATGGTTCTATTTAAGAATACTGTTTCACTCATGCTATCACCTCATAATCACGTAGCTGGGAAAAAATACATACATAACATCATCATTAGTGGCATAGTAATCGCCATCAAAGCAAACGAGAGAACGAAGGTACGCGCGCAAAACTTCGGAGCACAATCATACCTCTCAGAAAGAATTACATTCATAGATGCACATGGGAGAGCTGTCATCAATACAATTGTTGTCGCAGTAACAGGCATCATATAGAAGAAACGGCGAATAACAAGAACGGCCGCACACATTATTAATGGGAAAACAACAAGTCTTAGTGCTGAAACAATATAGGATTTGCTGTCGCTAAATACCTTCTTAATCTCAACTGTCGCTAGAGTCGAACCAACTATTATCATCGAAAGCGGTACAGTCATTCCGCCAACTAAGTCGATTGCATTCGTAACAACTCCAGGAAAACGCCAAGGAATCATGAAGAGAATCAAAGACACCACCGAAGCAATAGTCACCGGATTAAAGATTGCCTGTTTTGCGTTTGTTTTACCTCCCGAAAAAGAATGCATACCATACGTGTAAAAGAAAATATTAAAGATTAAATTGTAAACTGATGCCAGAAGGAGTCCTGGAGCTCCAAACAATGTCTTCATCAAAGGAAATCCAACGAATCCAGTATTTGCGAATACTGAACTCATAATCATTACTACTCTTTCTTTCCAATCAAACTTCTTCTTGGAAAGGATTATATTCATTAAGAGAAGCGAACCAATATAGAAGCAAATAGCGGCTCCAGCAACAGCAAGTACTGCCTTAAGGAACACAAGCGAATACTCTTGCTGACTTGAAGAAAGAATACTGAAAGGCAAAACAGCTGACATCAAGATTCCTGTCAAGCATTGTTGTCCTCTCTCATCTATAACCCTCTTCTTTCGAAGAAGAAAACCTAACAATATCAAGAATGCGATTTCTGTAAAAACCGTAATTAATGCACTCATTATTAACTCCTTTTATAACCAAATCATCAAGCACGATAATATTACACCAATTTAACTAATTGACAACCATGTTCACTGCTTTTTCATAAGAATCAATAAGTCTATTAGCATCAACCACCTTCATCTTTGGTGAATAAGTATCGGAAGAGGCATACAAGTACTTGGTTTCTTCTATTGAAGTCAAAATCCCAATTGTCAGCATTGCTAGCATTCCAACACCTTTTGCTGTCATCTCATCGCTTGCCGCACGGATAACTTCCAAATGAGTAATATCTGATTGAAATTGCATTAAGAACTCGCAGGCGCAAATGCCTCCATCTACCTTCATCTCACTAAGCTTAACTTGTGTCTCACTATTCATGCATTCAAGTAGCTTAGCTACTTGATAAGCTATCGATTCAACTCCCGCACGAACGAAATGCTCACTTGTGGTTCCTTGAGTAATACCCGAAATAATTCCTTTTGCATTTGGTTGCCAATATGGTGCACCTAGTCCTGTGAATGCAGGGACTAAATATACTCCACCATTATCCTTCAACGAATTGCATATAGCATCGCAATCCGAAGGCTTCGAAATTAGATGCATCTCTTTTTGTAGCCAAGTTATTACGGAACCTGCCTGAAACACGCTTCCTTCAAGAGCATAATACGTCTTTCCATCAAATGACCATGTAGCCGAAGTTAACAAGCCATTCTTTGACATCTGAGGTTTCATGCCAATATTAAGCAAGGTAAAACAACCTGTTCCATATGTGGTCTTAGATTGTCCCTTTTCGATACATGCTTGCCCAAAAAGTGCAGCCGCTTGATCACCAGCAACTGCCGAGATTGAAACCCCTTTTATCGTAGCAAGAACCTTAATCTGATCATCAGTAAGACCTAACGACTTTAATTCTTTCTCATCCATATCGAATGCGCCATAATCAGAGCACGAAGGCATAGGCTTAGGCAAGGCTTGTCTAGGAATATCGAATAGAGTCAGCAACTCATCATCATATTCAAGCTTGTTGATATCAAAAAGCATCGTCCTCGAACAATTTGAATAGTCCGATGCAAAGACTCGACCTTGAGTGAATTGAAAAACAAGATAAGCATCAACAGTCGAAAGAAGCAAGCGTCCTTCTTGAACTCCCTCCTTGCATCTGGGATTCTCTTCCATCATCCATTTCATCTTGGTGGCTGAGAAATAAGGATCAAGCTTAAGTCCGGTTTTATTTTGGATTAGAGACTCTCTACTTCTGAATTCTTCTCTCTCGCATATAGGAGTCGTTCTTCTGCATTGCCAAACGATAGCATTACAGAATGCTTTACCAGACGCTTTATCAAAGCAAATAGTCGTTTCTCTCTGATTCGTAATAGCAATAGAGATTACCTTGTCTTCAGACCCTAACAATTCAAGAGTACTCGATATAGCCATAAGTACAGAAGACAAGATTTGCTCAGGTTGTTGTTCAACATATCCTGGATTCGGAAAGAATTGCTCCACCTCATAAGAGACACCCTTGTGCATGCTACCATCCATAGCCATAAGGAATGCCTTAGATGAAGTAGTACCTTGATCAATAGAAAGAATGTACTCCATTTGCTATCCTCGCAAATCCAAAATGATTATTCAGCCCTCTATTCACATTCGAAAGTTATCTCTTGTAAAGCTTATTAAGTTCACTATACCAACCATCATCTATACTTGCTAAATCCTCTTTAGAGAATCTAATCATCCAGTTTCCATCAACAGTTCCTGGAGTATTCATTCTAGTATCTCGACCATATCCAAGCTCGTCCTGAATAGGAATAATAACGCAATTCGCATGACTCATCCAAAGTGTTCTAATGATAGCTCTACATGACTCACTTCTTGTTCCACCCTCGCCCCAAGTATTTCCAGTGAATGCACAATAGCGAAGAGCAAAATTACGTACGTCCTCAGACACCTCCCAGAGCCATCCTAGTAGCGTATTGTTATCATGTGTTCCAGTATATGCGACACAATTAGCTGCAAAATTATGTGGCAAGTTTGAGCTATCATCCTGTGGCACAAAACCAAATTGCATTACACGCATATTAGGAAGTCCGCTTTCCTTAAGAAGAATATCAACATCGGGCGTCTTATCTCCTAAGTCCTCTGCTATTAGTTTTGATGTATCGCCAAAACGCTCTTTGAAGGCATCGATTATTCTCATCCCAGGACCTTCAACCCACTTTCCTTCCTTTGCGGTAGTAGATGAAGCATCAATCTCCCAATAGGAGCTGAGTGATCTAAAATGGTCTATTCTTACAAGATCATACAATTCGAAATTAGCCTCAAATCTATCCATCCACCAAGCAAAATTCGAAGACTCATGCTTGCTCCATTCATATATAGGATTACCCCATAATTGGCCATCCTTACAGAAGTAATCGGGAGGTACACCTGCGACTTTATCAAACACTATATCCTCAGAATTATTCTGTGCCATCTTAAACAAATCTCTATTTGCCCAGACATCAGCAGAATCTCCAGAAACATAAATTGGCATATCACCAATAATCTTAATTCCCTCACAATTGATTTGCTCTTTAATTTCCTTCCATTGAGTCACGAAAATATACTGAACAAATAGGTGATATTGGTAGTCCTTCTTCTCCCTTATTTTCGCGAGAGAATCCTCATCTCTATTCTTAAGCTTCTCGTCTTCCCAATCCCACCAAGCTTTGTTGTCATTAGCTTCCTTAATTGTGAGATATAGAGCAACATCATCAACCCACTTGTGTGACGAGGCAAAATCTACAATCTTTGCCTTCAAATCGTCTCCGATTCTATAGAAGGCTGTTCTTAAGAATCTCTCATTCTCTATCTTGTTAAAATCATAATCAATACGCCACTTCTTATCAGGCAACTCTGCTTTTACAACCTCTTGCCCTGTTAGAAGTCCTAAGCGCATCAATCTTCTAGGATCAATAAATAGTCTATTTCCAGCAAATGCAGAAAAGCTTTGATATGGAGAATTGCCCATACCAGGATACGAGAAAGGCAAAACCTGCCAGTACTTCATTCCTTGTTTCTTAAGCTGCTTCGCAAAATCAATGGCCTCTTCTCCGAAAACTCCAATTCCAAAAGGTCCCGGAAGTGAAGCGATATGCATTAGAACACCTGCACCTCTTTGCATATAAGTCCCCCTTGTTAGCTAAAGTATTATGTGCAAAAGTCATCTTTATCAATGAGCTTCAAACTGCTATAATAACTTCGTTTTGATTATTATACACTAACAGGGGCGGAATATGAGTTATACAACACAAGAAGAAATTAAGCGTCGTAAAACCTTCGCGATTATCTCTCACCCAGATGCTGGTAAGACTACCATGACCGAAAAGCTGCTTTTATATGGAGGCGCTATTCATATGGCCGGCTCTGTCAAATCTCGAAAAGCAGCGAAGCATGCCGTCTCGGATTGGATGGAAATCGAGAAACAGAGAGGTATCTCTGTTACGTCTTCTGTTATGCAATTCAATTACAATGGCTATTGCATCAACATTCTAGATACCCCTGGCCACCAAGACTTCTCTGAGGATACATATCGTACACTTTGTGCTGCCGATGCCGCTGTCATGCTGCTTGATGGTGCAAAAGGTGTCGAGGCCCAAACAATTAAGCTTTTTACAGTTTGTCGCAAGAGAAAAATTCCCATTTTTACTTTCATCAACAAGATGGATAGAGCCGCTAAGAATCCGTTTGATTTATTAGACGAGCTCGAAAAGGTACTTAGCATTCGTTCAACGCCTATCAATTGGCCTATTGGCACAGATGGAGACTTTGAAGGTGTGTTCCAAAGAGAATCAAATGAGGTTCTCCTTTTCGACTCAAAAACAAAAGACCATGGTGCATCAATGATCTCTGCTTCCTCCACCGGAATTGACGATGATAAGCTCGCGACATTAATAAGCCCGGACCATCTGCAAACGCTTCGTAACGATATTGAGTTACTAGATATGGCCGGAGACGAGTTCGACATCGATAGAATCCTTCGTGGCGAGTTGACTCCAGTATTCTTTGGTTCTGCAATAACAAACTTTGGCGTTGAGCCTTTTATAAAGAGATTTCTTGAGATCGCTCCATGTCCTCAGCCTCATAATACTTCGGATGGTAGTATTGACCCTACTGACCCGGCTTTCACTGGATTTGTATTTAAGATTCAAGCGAATATGGATCCTAACCATAGAGACAGAATGGCATTCGTTCGAATCTGCTCCGGTAAGTATGAGAAGAACATGAGCGTTAACCTTATGCGTCTTGGTAAGAAGATTACTCTTGCTCAGCCACAGCAATTCATGGCTCAAGATCGTAACATTGTAGAGGATGCATATGCAGGGGATATTATTGGTGTTTTTGATCCAGGACATTTTAGAATTGGTGATACGTTGATTTCTTCGAATCGCAAGTTTACCTTCGATCCTATCCCAGTATTCCCTCCTGAAAATTTCGCGAGAATTCAGCCAAAGGACTCCATGAAGCGCAAGCAATTCCTTAAGGGAATCGAGCAACTCTCAGAGGAGGGTGCTGTTCAACTATATAAGCAACCAAATATTGGAACTGAGACTTTTGTTGCTGGTGTAGTTGGTGTTTTGCAGTTTGATGTTCTCGAGTATCGTTTGCAATCAGAGTATGGTGTTGAGATTCTAAGAACACCCCTCAACTATCGCTTGGCGCGATGGGCAAAGAGCGAGCTCACAGACTACTCTTTCGTAGATATGACTTTGACATCAACATCTATGCTCGTTTTGGATAGAGACGATGAACCTGTAGTTCTTTTCGAGTCTGAGTGGGCGGTAGATTGGGCGATCGACCACAATAAGTCTGCTAAGCTTTCATTTGAAGGAATACATACCAAAGATAGAAACGATTTGGTTTAAACTTCCTGGGTCGATTATTCTCTAAAGAATTACCATATTTCTGTAGATATAGATATACTCAAAAAAATGCCGTTCATTTTAAGGTGAACGGCTTTGTTTATGCAATTTCTTGAATTTGCTCTGTGTCATCGATAGAGACCAATTTCTGCATCTTATGTTGAGATCTTCGTCTTTTCGAGATATAGGATAGAACTAATAGCATCAATGTAAATGTTAGCATTGCTCCCAAGCATAAGAGAAGTTGCATCTCTATCTGGAAAAAAGGTCTCTGTATTAATTCCTGAATCATGTGCACCTCCACAAGTCTGACCGAAAGCGATGGTACTTATATTTTATTATCGCCCATAGGCAATGTCAAATTTTCTATACAAAAAAAGAAGAGGTGTTTCACTCTTCTTCCTGATAAATACTGTATTGCCCTACTTTAGCCTAGACTACATAAGGATTTCTTTAACTTTTGCTTCCATTTCATCCTTTTCGATAAAATCAGTATGGCGAACAGGTTTGCTAGAAAGCTCAGCAATAGCTGCTGGAATTTCCAGTCCACCCTCATCAGCAAGCTCCTTAATTACCGTCTCTATAGAACGACCATTACTATATCCCGCACCCCTAATCGAATCAATAACTGCAGGAGCAAACTTAAATGGAGAAGCAGTCGAAGCAAAAACCGTCTTGCACTCATCCTTCGAACGGGTGTGATATCTGTAATAAATGTTGAAGCCAACAGCAGTGTGAGTATCTATTACATGATCTGTCCTATCGTATACCTCAAGAATCGTCTTAGCTACACCTGTCTCATCAGCAAATCCACCTACAAAGTTTGATTGCAACATACGAAGTGTCTTTGAATCAACCGAATACTCACCCTTCTCAGCTAAGTCTTTCATCCAACCACAGACAATTGATGGATTCTTTCCGCATAGCTCGAAAAGCAATCTCTCCAAGTTCGAAGAAATCAGAATATCCATTGAAGGCGAGTTTGTCTTGAAAAACTCTCTCTTTCTATCGTAAGTACCTGATGCAAAGAAATCGCATAGAACCTTATTACGGTTAGAAGCACAAATCAAGCGATGTACTGGGATACCCATTTTTTTCGCATACCATGCAGCAAGAATATTGCCAAAGTTGCCTGTTGGAACAACGATATTGATCTCCTCACCCTTTTGAATCTTCTCAGTGCGTAACAATTCAACATATGAATAAACATAATATGCAATTTGTGGAACAAGACGGCCCCAGTTTATTGAGTTAGCTGAAGATAATCTAACATTCTTCTTAGCAAGCTCTTCACGAAGTGTCTCATCAGCAAAAATCTTCTTAACACCTGTTTGAGTATCGTCAAAGCAACCCTTAACAGCAATTACATGAGTATTATCGCCTTCAGTTGTAATCATTTGAAGTTTCTGAGCCTCAGACACGCCATCTGAAGGATAGAATACTATAATTTCAGTTCCAGGCAAATCCTTGAAACCCTCCAAAGCTGCTTTTCCAGTATCTCCGGAAGTAGCCGTAAGAATACAAACCTTCTTACTCTCGTTCTCCTTCTTTATTGCTGCTGTCATAAGATATGGTAGCAGTTGCAAGGCAACATCCTTAAATGCCGATGTTGGGCCATGCCAAAGCTCTAAAATATATTCTCTGTCATTGTACTTGTTCATTTGAACTAGAGGAATAGCAGGATTTCCCCACTTCTCCTCATCATACGCTGCACGTGTGTACTCAAGAAGCTCACTCTCGGAGTAGTCATCAAGAAACATCGAGATAACCTTCGCCGAAATTTGATAGAACTCCATATTGCACATCTCTTCAATTTGACCATCTGCAAAAGTAGGAGTGCTCTCAGGAACAAACAACCCACCATCAGGTGCTATTCCAAGTGTTATTGCCTGTGCAGCAGTAAACTTTTGATCATATCCTCTAGTACTAATATATTTCATTATCGTCTCCTCCAAAGAAAGTTATATCTTCGATAATTGTTACTTAATATCCTAAGCCCCTACTGTCGTTTCAACTGACGTAGTTGCTGCAGTTGTTGCAGTTGCATCTACCGAAGTCTCAACAGTGGTACCTGTCGCAGTCTCTACTGAAGTTCCATCTGCATTTTGTGCACTGCTTGCAGCTGTAACTGGAGTCTCAATCGAAGTATCTGTCGCTATACTATCACCGCTACTAGGTGTTGAGCTCCTGTCTATAGCCCCTTCGGCATCATATTCAGAAGCATACTCTTCAAGAATGGATGCAACTGTTGGATCGGAGTTATTTTCTCCTAGAATATCTACTAAGAAATTCAAACGATCATTAGTGTCATCAACTGAATTTAGCTTGCCAATTGCTGGCAGTACAACGAAATAAATCAATACCCCAACTAGAGCAAGTACAACAATTGCAGCCACTATTCCAACAGCAATTCTCGCTTTCTCAGCAGGAGTTCTAACTGACTCAACCGAGATATTATCCGAAGGCAATTCACCGTTAGTTGATTGAGCACGAAGCATTACCTCTCGTCTCTCTTTATCCGTCGCAAAAGCCGCCTTCGAATTGCCTCTCGACGCTCTGACTAGGATTGGCGCTTGCATACCTTTTCTTGCTGATACCGAATCCTCATCAGATATTAATCCCTTAGCCTTCAAAGAGGCCAGTGTTTTTCCAACCTCTATTTCCTGCTTATGTCGAGAATTCTCAGGATTCTTCAAATCCTCACGTACCGTCTTAAGAACCTCTTGAGCAACAGCAAAATTCGTTTCTGTACTTATGTGATTACTGATGGCATATTCTATGCTTTGTTCCGCTCTAGTAAGTTCGCCATTCATTGCTAAGCATATTCCATAAATCAAGGCCGGTTCACCCCAGGTCGGATACTTGGAGATAATAGACTTCAAATATACTTGAGCCATATCTGAACCATCATTCTTCGCATTAAGCATGGCTCTATCATATTGCTTAAGAACAAAGAATTTATCTTCATTTTTAACTTGATCAAGAATGAGGCTTGCCTCATCTACAGGACCCAGCATACCAAGCAATTGTATGTAACCGTACATTAAACCGACTCCTTAACAGCTTCTCTTACTTGCCCTATCAGGTATAAGGAACCTGCGATTATTAGCGGAATACCATCAAGTTTGCTATTCATAATTGCTTCATAGCAACCTTCTTTGGCATCCTCAAATTGACGAAACTTCACTTCGTTATTATACACAAGATTAATCATATTACCAATGTCCAAAGGTGCCATACTGCGAGGGTTATCAACGCGTACACATGTGAAATCTGCTACATTAATATTGCTATGTTTTATTACCTCAAGCATGCTCTGAAAGTCCTTATCCTTCATGACACCAATAAGCATTCGTATTCTTTTTTGCTTTCTCTGGCTCTCGAAAATCCCATCTAACGTCTCAACTAAACTAGTCATGCATTGTGGATTATGACCACCGTCGAGAATAACAAGCGGATCTCTAGATATAATCTCAAATCTACCTTTCCATCTAGTAAGTCTGATTCCTTCAACAATGGACTCATCGTTAATACTTGGAAATATATGCCTTATCATATCGCACATCTTAATCGCAAGAGCTGCATTAACAATTTGATGCTCACCAAGAAGGAAGGTAGAGAATTCTCGATCGTCATCAACTACTTTGAATCTCATAGAATAGTCATCGTCAATAATACAATATTGCTTTGTAGAATCAACTTCGAATATAGGAGCGCATACTTCCTTCCCTTTATCGAGAAAAACTTTCATAACACTATCGTGATTAATTTTTGGAGAAGAAACAAAACAGGACACATCTTGCTTGATGATTCCGGCCTTCTCATAAGCAATATCATCAAGTGTATTCCCCAAGACGTCTGTATGATCAAGGCCAATTGTGGTGATGCCGCAACATATTGGTTTCTCTATGATATTTGTTGAATCGAATCTTCCTCCTAGACCAGTCTCGAGTACGACAACGTCAACTTCCTTCTCAGCAAACCAAAGGAAAGCCATAACAGTTACTAACTCGAATTCAGTAGGGTGCTCGAAGCCCTCGCTAATCATGCATTCGACTGCATTCTGAAGCGTTAACGATAAGCGATCCAAGTCTTCTTTGCTTATTTCTCCCTCTTGCTCATTAACTTGCATTCGGGATAGCCCAAGCCGTCTATCAATTACGCGCATTCTTTCGGAGAATCTCTCTAGAAAAGGTGATGTGAAAACGCCAACCCTTAGCTCCGATTGTGCTAGAATCGTCGAAATATATGTAACTGTCGAACCCTTACCATTCGTTCCAGCAATATGTATGAACTTGAGTCTTTCTTGTGGGTTACCAAGAAGACTAGACAGCTTAATCATTCTCTCAAGCCCTAGCTTAATCCCGAACTTAAGACTATCTCTAAGAAAATCAGGGGTATTATCTTTATTCATTAGCTGAGCCTTCTTCATATTCTTCTTGCATCTTTGAATTAGCAATTGATTCTGCCTTGTTATCATTTTTCTTGAAAACAAAAATCTTGCTCATTACAAAGTTCAAAATAACTAGAATTACAGAATTCATTAGCTTAATTACATATAGAGCAGTTATGTCTATTTGAAATACGTAAAACAAATGTGTCTCTTGAGGAATCTTCATAACGTTCTCGAGAAGTAATAAGAACAAGCTAAATGTTCCAAGCTCAACAAGAAAAAAGGATACAATTCTTGCTGTAGCGAATATAAAAAATTCCTTGATATAATTCCCATTCGATACAAATACAAAGGCACGATTAGTAATATAAGCAACAATTACTGATGCCAACCAGGCAATGGTTTGATTGACTAATAAGAAAAGATCAAATTCCCACTTAAATAAGGTGACATCATAATGAAATGGAACTAATTCATTAAACGCAGTAAAAAAAATAAAGTTAACAATAGTAGTAATAACACCAGTAAACAAGTACATTACTAACATTCTAGTCTTTGCTTGTTCTGGAGATAACGAATCATCACCAAATAGTAATGATTTTACAAACTTATATTCTTTTGAAGCCATAATTGAATTACCCTTTCCTGCCGCTAATATATAAACATCCTACCATTTTATACACGTTTTGGCTTTGGATTAACTCTTTCCCTTCTGCTTTTTCTAACAGAAAAAACTATAGCTATAATCATCAACGCTTCCAATATTGAGACCGCGAAGAACACTAGGAACAACACAGTTATTGCATTTTGAGCGAACCTGTCCGTTGGAATATAGATAGTAAAGCTACCGCTTGTTTTGTCATAAATATAGAAGGAACCGCTGCCATCCTCATCAACAAAATAACTAATAAAGTCTCCTCTGCTATTAGAATAACCGTTTATTATGGAATTCTCCAAGGAGCGCGTGTCGGGTTCAAAGCCTTCGGGTACAGTTACCAAAGGTGGAAGCTTCACAGGATTAAGAATTACGCTTTCTTGTACAACTGTAGAATTGGGGAAAAATGGAGTCGTTCTTCGACTGGTTGGATTATAGAAGAAGAAAGTCCCATTACCGTCCTCTCCTTGTAAATAACACAAAACACTCTCAATTCCATCTCTAGCAAATACCGGCACACTATATCCATTAATTGTTCTCGTAACTTGAGTATATCCAGCTGGAATAATGCTCGAGTCAGTAATCTCAATAAAACTCATGTCGACTCCAGCGGAATTAGTGAGGAATGCCCCCGTAGGTACATATCCATCTCTACGATTGAGAATTATCGTATATGTTTCTGATGATGCTCCATCTTGCGATACAACATTGATTGTAATTACATTATCCCCTAACCTTAAATTAGATCCCCCAGAAACAGTATACGAAGCGCTCATATTACTAGTAGTAACATATACTAAGACCTCGGTAACATCTTTGCTTACATATGCATCGTAGTAATAAGTATAAGGATTAAATTCAGGCTCCAATGTCGTACCAGATATTCTTATCATAGATAACGTTGCATCACTTGAAACTGTCGGAGAAATAGTAACAGTAACTCCATCTCCATAGGTTGTATTAATAGTCTCAGCCAAAGAATTCCTGAATCCTAGTGCACTTCCTATCCAAAATCTTGCACTACCACTCGAATTCTCTAGTGCTGTAAATTGAATAGAGCATATATCTATTGAGTCGTAATCAGCGTCTATAACTAGACTCTCCGTAACTCCTTCTTCACCAGTTATTTCCGCATTTCCTTGTCCCTCAAGACCAATGTATTCTCCGGAAATCGAAATTCGGCCATTAGTTTCATCTATTTCAGAAGTTATCGTATACTTATCGCTAAACTCATCTCCAACAATTACATTCTGAAGAATCATCTTCGTTGTATCATAATAAAACTCTATTGGACCAAATTCCGTTATATCTTCAAATGGGCTTGCCGTAAGTGTAACGATTACATCCTCACCAGCATTTACACCATAATTATCAACATTCAAGGACAATGCAACGCTTCCCGTTGCTATTACAGAATTAATAGGTAAACACATTACTAGCATAATGCTAATAAGCAATACTGCTAATGATTTGAATAATATAACACTTATGCTACGTCGCTTCATATCTCTCCTATTAGTCTATTTCTTATTCTCTATCAGGCATAACTCCAAAAGTAGAAGGCATATTCTCATATACGGGTATTATAAACGTGAATCCATTATCCAGCATTCCTATTGAAGCATATCCTTCAAAATATCTATGCGCCTCAGTATACGCCATAGAGATATTCTGAGCATACTGGTGCTCGTATAGTCCATCTTCATTATCTATTACATCAAACTTTTGGAAATACAAAGAATATTGACCCGCTTCAGTATATCTCGAAGCAATCCAAATAGCTCCTCCAGTGATAGCATTCTCTACTGAATCCCATGGGAGCAACAATGCACTTTCCTCTTCAGTTATTTCTTGATCTTCAGGGTCTCTTCCCCATTGAGCGTATCTTGCACCATTTATCAAAGCGCCATTCTCGATATCTGGATCAGGAGTAGAGCCAATATTATAGAAATTATAGTATCCCTCATATCCCTCCAACGTGCCATGACACAAGGCAGACTCACCTGAGAATCCCATCTCTTGCAGTATCCTACTTGATAGAAAATAAGGAGATACATTAGCATATTCGCCAGCCTCAAAAATAATTTGAGCATAATCTGGATCTGTAGAATCCATGAAGCTTCCATCAACAATTGAGCGAACTCCGTCGATTGTTTGTGCCGTCGAATCAAATGAAAGCATTTCAAACTCGAAAATGTCTCTTGGGGTTAAGAAGTTTCTAGGATCAAGGAAATAATTGACGACTTGATTCGTAGCCATCATCCATCCTCCTCCATCATAAACTGGGCTGCTGGAATCAACCCATCCAGGATGTGTGTTTATATTAGCTAGACTCCTTGAGCCACTATCCTCATTATCCAATACCGCATTGTAATCTAGCCCTGTGTAATATGGTCTAAAGTTATACTCTGGGTGGATATTGTGAAGTAACCATAATCCAGCATAATAAGACTCAGGAAATTGAGATAGAGTCGTCTCATAAAATCCAGAATCATCCATACCATTCAAAATATACAAGTAATAATCTCTAATTTCTCCATCAAATCCCCTGACAGTAAGGCAAATCTTATTAGCACCTGGAATTAAGGTGATGACCTCGCCTTGGCTGATTTGTCTAGATATTCCACTCTCATTTGACATCAATAACGTACCCGAATATCCTTCTACAATATCTGCATTTATCGTGATAGAAGAAGATTCGGAAGTATAATAAGCATAATCTGTTTCCGCGCTTTCAAATATAGGAAAGAAATTAATGCTCTCTCCATTTGCAGCATTTCTTACCACCAAAGATGAAAGACAACCATTCAAAGGCAGAAAGCTAATCTCATCATATCCCGCACTAATTGTTGTCCCATCTAATCCAATCATATCAATAGTTAATGAAGAAAGGGTCTGGTCTTCGCCTGCATGCGAAGAAGATACTGGAACTGCACTACTTATCTCGGAAAGCACAGCATAATATTCGCCATTATATTTAGCCACATTTTGCGTCTGAACCATAGTATATGTGACTTCTTCATCTAGGTTTGTGTTGTCACCAGAACGTATTGTTCTAACATAGAACATATTTGAAGGATCGGTAATACCTGTTTCAGCAGAGATTTGTTCAAGGTCCTGCTCGGCTGCCCGAAGAACCTCAATCTTCGAATCTACGATATCGTTCGTTCCGATAGTATTGCCATAAGCATCATATATTGAGACTTCAATATCATCGCTGATATCCAGAAAATTAACATAAGCAGCATTATCTGTGGCATCAAGTGCGTACCATGTCTCGCTTTGACCACTAGCAATCGTACCGAATTCAACCGAATTATTTGATAGCGACAAGCAATGAGGAACTGTTATCGTTCCACCCCCCAAGACTTTACTTCTACCATCTGAAGATCTAATCATCAGACTAACCGAATGCGTTCCTTCAGCAATTCCAGTCGTATCCCACGAAATAACGAAGCTACTATCCACTAATCCGTTTGTCTGATTATCACTTGAAACAAGATAGCCTTGATACAATACTCCATCTATGAAGAAATCCGTTCTAACTTCGTTGCCATCAGCTACATAAGAGCCACTAATTTGTCTAATACCTATAGTGTATCCATCCTCATTTCCAGGTAACGAACTAATACTACAATCACTTACGGAACTTCCTTTATTATCCGTCACATAAGACGAGGCTTCATAATGCTCATCTATCTCCGCTAGCTTACGAGAAATCACGAATTGACGCGACTTATTCTTGAGCAAGCTAATAACGGAAGAAATATCGTCATCACTTGCTTCATTTCCATAAAGAACAAAACATATGTCGGATGCGAAAGTATTATCGTCGTAAGCATTCATAAGGTAACTTGAGTCTGTCATTACACTAATAACATAATCGCCTAGCGAGAAAATGCCATCTTCGATTCTCTCAATAGCTAACGCTCTAGCGTGCTCATCGATACTCCCATCTTCATTAGAAAGCATAGTAGCTGCTCTTTCGACTATTGCCTCGCCTTCTGAGTCAAGTTTCTTAGCACTTGAAGCATAAGCACCATTAATAAGAACTAACAAAGCCAAAGCAACGAGAACACCTGTCGCCGCTGTTACAATGGATATTAATATACATGTTCCAGAACTTCTCTTTCTCAAATTCACTCACCCATCCATTATTTAGTATGCTATATTACCAGAATCGATTAGTTGCTAATCTCATCCAAGGTCAAGCCATAAGAAGGAACAAAGCGTTCCATGAACAGTCTGACCTCAGGCAAATCAATCTTCTCTATTGATTCTCTTATTGTATCTTGAGCGCTTGAGAACTCGCAATTCCCCGAAATTCTCTCTGATAAGCACTTCAGATATGCCGCTATTCTGTCTGCTGCCTTAACTAACTTCTTACAAAGAACTTGCTCCTCGGAAGATAAATCAGGCGCTAGTAGTTTAATATAATCATCTTGCATAAAGTTTGGCAAAAGACCGGCAAGGGTGTTCGCCGCATCGTTCTCAACCTCCCTATATGCCGCCTTAATCTGTTCATTCTTGTACTTAATTGGAGTGGGCAGATCTCCCGTAATAATCTCAGTACAGTCGTGATATAAGGCAAGAGCTTGCACCTTATATGGATCTGGCAATACAGCTCCTTCTATATCCTCATTAATCTTATTGTGAAGAACACAGAGAGCATGCGCTATTACTGCAACATCAAAGCTATGCTCTTTCAAATTCTCGAAGCGACTATTCTTCATTAACCCCCAACGATTAATGTATGCCATCCTATCAAGCATAGCAAAAAAGCCGTATCTTTTATCATTTTCGAAAAGAAAATCCTCACTCATATCCACATTCTCCTTATACTCTATAAATCGAATCGAAGCACGTGTTTGCAAAATTGTCCGTCATTCCAGATATGTAGTCAGCGACTTTAACCGCATCTGGACAGTCTTTCTCAGGGTGCTTCATGCAGAACTTGGCAAACTTTCTAATCATATCATTTTCGGAGGCCATAGCCTTCTCAATATCGCTACAACACTCATAGAAAGCTTCAAATAATCCCTCCACTACTAGCTTAACTGTCTTCTCATAAGTGGAAATCTTCTTCGCTCTATAAATCTTCTCAACGTTTCCGTGTAGGAACTCATTCATCGCTTGGAAATTGCCCTCCGAGATGCTTATCATGTCGCTATCTAAGCTACTATGAATGATGTCCCCAACAAGAACATTAATCGTCTCAGCATTACTCGAGCCAAGGCGCTCAATAACCTCTTTTGGCATAGAATCGTAACCACTTACTATTCCAGCCCTAAAAGCGTCCTCTACATCTCGCCCAACATAAGCAATCTTATCAGCAAATCGAACAACGCAACCCTCAAGCGTTGCCGGCGCCATTCCATCTTTCTTAGTCTTTGACGAAACCATATCAAAAGTCTTGTCTCTTCTAGGGGAAAGCGTTCTCTCATCATATGTCTCGCCACAATGGCTCACAATACCATCTCTTACCTCAAAGGTTAAGTTGAGCCCATACTCGCCCTCTCGATGTTCCTCTAAAACATCAAGCACCCTCAAGCTTTGCTTTTCGTGCTCAAAAAACAAATCCTTATCAATATCTTGCATGCACTTCGAAATAACCTTCTCTCCAGTATGTCCAAAAGGCGCATGTCCAATATCATGTCCCATCGCTATCGCTTGAATAAGATCAATATTCAAGTTTAGAGCTCTACCAATAATCGTCGATATGTAATTGACGTATATAACATGCTCAATTCTAGAGCAAATGTGGTCGTTACTAGGATTGAAGAATACTTGAGTCTTATGACGCAATCTCCTGAAAGATTGAGAGAAAATAATTCTTCCCATATCGCGCTCGTAGCAACTTCGAATATTGCATGGTTGCTCTGGATGAACACGTCCTCTAGTCTCACTTGTCCTACAAGCAAATCTAGATAACCCCGTCTCCCTCTCTGCTCTAAGCAGCTCCAACGTCTCCTTGTCCTTATCATTGCTAATCAAGGAAGGCTCGAAAAGCAACGTGCCGAACACATCGGAATACATATCAAATAAGCTGTTCTCAGTCATTTCGTCCCTCCAAATTGTTTTACTCTAACACTTAATTATATCGCAAAATCTTTTTACACTAAACCTTTGTTAGTCCTGCTGATTTTGCAAGCATATTCTTGCGCATACCATCGAAATCTATAGAAACCAGTGCATCTCCGGCAACCAGCTCTGTCTTGAGGATAGTGCCCTCACCAAATCTTGGGTGCTTCACCTTCATTCCTACAACTAACTCTCCTGGCCTTAATCCGCTATGCTCATCACTACTTTGGGAAGTCTTACTCTCACTACTTCTCTTTATGAAGTTTGATGAGAGAGCACTAGAAATTTGCTTACGAACTTTCTCTCTTTGTGACGGCGAAGTATCTGCTTCTTGAACCCTATCTGGTTTTCGAGCTGTACCCATCTTATAAAGATGCTCCGGATTTATCTCTAGTAAGAACCTAGAAGGAGCGTTACACTGCGTTTGTCCGAAGAGCATTCTTCTCTGCGTAAGTACGATAAACAAATTCTTCTTTGCTCTTGTTATCGCCACATACATCAAACGTCTCTCCTCCTCAAGATCTTTCGAAGAAGACATAGCCTTATAGCTTGGAAATAGAGTTTCCTCCAAACCAATAATGAAGACAGCACCAAACTCTAATCCCTTCGAACTATGTATTGACATCATCTTTACATAATCTTCGCTTTCATCAGCCTCGTCACCTTGAGAATAAAGGGCAGCATTCTGCAAATAGAGAGTTAACACTCCAGCAAGACTTTCAACTGTCCTCGTTTCTTCAGAAAGCAAAGGATCCAATTCTATCAACTTATCTAGTTCTGAAGTATCTTTTTTCTGTTCTATATCTCTTTTTTCACCATTATTCTCACTATTATTCTCACCGTTACTCTCGACATTATTAGCAACGAGACGATGATTCTTCTCGAACTCTACTGCTTCTGATAATAACTCCTTCAAGTTCTCAACTCTATCTATCAACTCACCTTTTGATTCCCTCTGAGCAATTATCTCATCGATTATTCCTGACTTATCCTCAACATAATCGATAAATTCCGCGAAGCTCATTCTATCCTCGCTAAGAAGATCTCTAAAGCTCTGAATCAAAGCAGAAAAAGCCATAAGCTTGCCTTCAACTCTTCCAAGTTCGGGGAAATTCCTGCAATTCGCGCATACAGACAAGAAATCCATATCATTTTCAATTGCGATATTGTGAATAGCATTAACTGTCGTATCACCAATACCTCTTCTAGGAACATTAATAATCCTATCGAACGCTAAGTTGTCATGGCTATCAGCAATAAGTCTTAGATAAGCAAAAACATCTTTAATTTCCTTACGATCATAGAATCGCATGCCACCATATACACGATAAGGAATTTGCTTATCTCTTAGCGTCATCTCCACCGAACGTGACAAAGCATTCATTCTATAAAGAATCGCGATATCCGAGTACTTGAATTTGTTCTTCGACACCATCATTTGAATTGTGTCTGAAACAAACGAGGCTTCTGCGGCTTGGGTGTCCGTATTCATTACAATGATCTTCTCGCCCTGCTCGCCCTTTGTTCGTAGCGACTTAGTCTTCCTGTCCGTGTTATGCGAAATAACTTCATTGGCCGCATCTAGGATAGTTCTAGTCGAACGGTAATTCTCCTCAAGCTTAATCACCTTAGTGTTCTTGAAGTCCTTCTCGAAGTTAAGGATCATTCTTACATCTGCCCCTCGAAAAGAATAAATCGATTGATCATCGTCTCCCACGACACATACATTCCTTAGCTTATCTGCAAGCAAGCGAACCGCCCTATATTGAGGCAAATTCGTATCTTGATACTCGTCTACCATAATGTAAGTAAATCTCTCATGATAATATGAAAGAACATCAGGATTATTATCCAGAAGTCTTACTGTATTAATCAAAATATCATCAAAATCCATCGAATTGTTGCTTGCCAAAAGCTCCTGGTACTTCGAATATACCATCCCCACAACGCTTCCACGTTTATCGGCACCATTAAGCGAAGTATATGTTTTACTATCAACCATAATGTTCTTTGCCTTCGATATCTCAAACAAGAAGTCCTTTGGCTTATATAGCTTCTCAGAAAGCTCGCACTCGGCCATCGCCCTCTTAATCAACTTGAGCTGATCGTCAGTATCGACAATCGAAAAAGTACTTGAATATCCAATTAAATCTGCGTGCCTTCTTAAAATTCTCGCAAAAATACTATGGAAGGTTCCACACCAAATATATCTAGCTCTATCACCAACAAGCGCTCTAATTCTGTCTTGCATCTCCTTTGCTGCTTTGTTAGTAAAGGTAATAGCAAGAATAGAACCTGGTGATACGTTATGCTTCTTCATCATATATGCTATTCGATATGTGATTACTCTTGTCTTACCAGAACCAGCACCCGCCAGTATCAACAAAGGCCCGTCAAGATGCTTAACGGCTTGCCTTTGCTCAGGATTAAGTCCTTCAAGGAGCGTATCGGGCGAATCATCTATGGGCTTAGTATCGTATATATCACTAAGAGCCGCAGTAATATCGAACTCAGAATAGTCGCTATTGTTATTCAAAATTGTTGAGTCTCCATTCTTAGAAATTGCATATTTATATTATATCAAAGAAGGAGCGAAAATATGTTCTTTCTTCGTGAAAATGCTACTTTCTCTTTGAAATGAAACTCTTCTTCTCGAAAAAGCTAATATATGAAACAGGTATAGCAACCGCGAGAGCCGCAATAGCTTGAACTACATTGAACAATATGGACAAAGCCGCTGTCTCAACCCCATACATGAACGGCAAAGCCTCAAAACAAAAATATCCAGCTATCATGATAACTTCAGCAAGAAGAAATACTGGTAGCCTAACAAGAATTGGAACACGCTTTCCATCCGTTTGCTTCAGCTTGGCCCTCTTAATCAATAGTCCAGCAACAAAAGCCATAAGGCCTTTAATAATAAACGTAGGAATCATATATACGCCAAAGCCAGCAAGTAAATCCCCGAGCATAGAACCGATTGCAGAAGCAAAGAAGGCAAATGGTCCAAACAAATATGCAGTAAGCAAAATCGTTGCATCGCCAAGATTAATGGTGCCTCCCATTGGAGTTGGAACATGAATTTGGGTCGCTACCAAAACAAATACGGCACAAACGCCTGCATAAGCAATTTGCTTAATCATATCGCTAGTATTTTTTCTGTCCATTTGAATCCCCCTTGATACTGCCCATATTCTATTAGAAAAATCCCCGAACCGCTACTATGCAATTCGGGGTAGTTTCAATATATTAACTTTCTTTTTCGAAAAGAAGCTTACTTTACAAGCGCCTCTGTTTCCATAGCAATAGCAAGTTCCTCATTTGTTGGAATAACAACAACTGTAACCTTTGAAGAAGGTTTGCTAATTATGGACTCCTTGCGATTTCCGTCATTAACCTTCTTATCAATTTCGATGCCAAAGAATTCCATATCTTCGCAAACGGCCTCTCTAATATAATCGGAATTCTCACCTATACCAGCAGTAAATACGATTACATCAACACCGCCCATCGCTGCCGCATAAGAACCGATAATCTTTTTTGCCTGATACTCAAACATCTCAAGTGCCAAAGCCGCCCTCTCGTTACCTTCCTTGGCAGCCTTAGAAAGATCGCGGAAGTCAGAACTTACGCCTGACAAGCCTTGAACGCCGCTCTTCTTATTCATCAAGTCATCCACTTGAGAAGCTGTAAGGCCTTCCTTCTCCATGATAATAGGAACAATAGCAGGATCAATATCACCGCAACGAGTTCCCATACAAATTCCCGCTAGAGGAGTAAGTCCCATAGAAGTATCTACGCACTTTCCGTTCTTAACAGCAGCAAAAGAAGAACCATTACCTAGATGACAAGTAATCACCTTCAAATCCTTTAAATTCTTGCCAAGAAAAGCAGCCGCTCTCTTAGATACATAACGATGTGATGTTCCATGGAAGCCATAACGACGAATAGAATACTTCTCATAATACTCGTATGGCAAAGCATACATGTAAGCCTTAGGTGGCATTGTTTGATGGAAAGCTGTATCGAATACTGCAACTTGTGGCGTTCCCTCTGGAAGGACTGCCTCACATGCCTCAATTCCTATAAGGTTTGCAGGATTATGCAAAGGTCCTAGAGGGAAGCACTCCTTAATAACTCTCTTAACGTCATCATTTATGATAACTGACTCACTATAGTACTTTCCTGCATGAAGAACTCTATGTCCTACAGCAGCAATCTCACTAATATCATTAAGAACTCCATGTTCCTTATCAACAAGTGCATCAAGAACCATCTTTACTGCTACCTTATGATCTGGCATTGGCTCTTTTGAAACGTAATCGGCCTTGTTAGCTGGCTTGTATGTAAGCTTCCCGTCAATGCCTATTCTCTCACATATGCCCTTAGCGAGAATGTCACCTGTATCAATATTAAACAATTGAAACTTACAGGAAGAGCTACCGCAATTGATTACTAGAATGTTCATTTCATATACTCCTTAAAATTTAGTCCTCGAAAATTAGTTGCTCTGAGCCTGAAGAGCAGTGATAGCAATAACACCAACAATATCCTTATAACTGCAGCCTCTCGACAAATCATTAATTGGCTTAGCAATACCCTGGCACATAGGTCCGTAAGCTTCAGCCTTTGCTAATCTCTGAACCAACTTATATCCAATGTTTCCAGCATCAAGATCTGGGAAAATCAATACATTTGCACGTCCAGCAACTTTGCTGTTTGGAGCCTTAGATGCACCAATTTCAGGAACAATAGCAGCGTCTAGCTGTAACTCGCCATCAATTTGGAATTGTGGGTAATCTTTCTTAGCAATCTCAACAGCCGTAGTAACCTTATCAATATCAGCATGCTTAGCGGAACCCATAGAGGAATGAGATAACATAGCAACTACTGGCTCCTTGCCAATAAGCTGCTTGAAAGAATCAGCTGAAGAACCAGCGATAGCTGCAAGTTCCTCAGAAGAAGGATTCTGGTTCAATGCACAATCTCCAAATACGAAAGTACCTTCATTACCAAATCCACAATCAGGAACAACCATTACGAAGAAAGCAGAAACAAGCTTTGTTCCTGGCTTAGTCTTAATTATTTGAAGTGAAGGACGAAGTGTATCAGCAGTTGAATGGCAAGCACCAGAAACGATACCATCACCGTCTCCCATCTTTACCATCATACAAGCATAGTACATATACTGATTCATTAGAATTTTGGTAGCCTCTTCCTTTGTCATACCCTTTGACTTACGAAGCTCAACGAATCCGTTAATATACTCTTCAGTTTTTGGGTTGGTGTTAGGATCAACAATTACTGCCTTGGAGATATCCAGTCCTTCGCTATTTTTTGCACATTCTTCCTTGCTTCCAATAATAACGATATCCGCGATATCCTCAGCTAGAATTTCTGCAGCTGCCTCGAATGTTCTTTTATCCATGGACTCTGGAAGAATTATCGTCTTCTTGTCTGCTTTTGCTCTTGCCTTTACTTCGTCAATAAATGCCATTTGTCTTTCCTCTTTCCTACGATTGTGGTCGATTTTTTGCATGCTAATGCAGTACGTTATATTTCCGTGAGAAAGTATACTCTTGAAGGCACATCTTTTCAATTAATATAATTCACATTAATGCTAAGAAAACTCCCAAATTATCCGACGCATAGCATATAAAGCGCCCATTACTACTTCTGAAAATCATACTTAGAACTTCACTGCTGCTAAGTGTCGCTACTCTATAACCTACAAAGGAACACACCCTCTCAAAAAAGCTGCTATCCTCATTCAAATAAGCTATCCGCAGAATCTCATCATATACATCGGTTGCTTTATCTCCCTCAAGCATCCCGCTTATCATTGAGTATGTATCACTTAGACTAGCATTGTTCATTAATTGTGTCTTAAGCCACGCATAAGACTCTTGAGGTAATTGCCCTACCAAAGCCAGGTTATACATCGTTTGAACAGATTCACTGACACTAATTCTAGCTGCTCTATTCGCTTCATAAACATAGCTTATACTTCCATCTTCAAGGAATGTGTACGCATAAGCGTAAAGAGGCAATTCAGGTGACACTCTACTATCCAGTACAATCTGCAAAAGCCTGTCATAGCTACCCTCTGGAAGAAGTTCATTCGTCTCAAGCGTATCAACTAGTTGTAGCCTTATAGAAGATATCTTAACACCAACATAAGCAGTCATTTGCTCATCTTGCTCTTGCGTTTGATTTGCTTCCTGGCTGAAGTTCGTTAGACTTCCACTCTGAGAATCGACCTCACTAAGTTCATCGTCCGTAACACCAACATAAGCGTTCTCAATATATGTCTCAACAGACAAATCCTCTACAATCGGCATGCCCTCATGATCGAAAAGTACGCCTACATAACCTTGCAACCAATCAAAATTCTGAGAGGTTCCATACAGACTATAGTAATTCACAAAACTCTCAAGCCAAATCATATTGTCATATACAGACACTAAGCCCTCAAGTTCCTTGTCTCCCTCATATGTATCCGCATAAACTGTGCTAACAAGAAGCCCTGAATCACCGCTTGCAAAAAGCTCCAAAACTCTTTCTTGTAGCTGAGAAGCCCTGCTTCTATCTCCTTGAGACACATAAATATTCAAAAGCATAGCCTGATCCCTTAGGTTGTACATCCCAGACTCTGCCGAAGGTTGAGTAGCAAGTCTTCCTTTAACTACATAGCTACTAGGAATAAGAACTCCATCCGATGCATCTTCAACCATAACACTTCTAGTGCGCGCCCATAAGAAATCAGTAACGATACCATTGTTTGATGCGATTTCCTGCCACTCATATTCAATACCAAAATTAGAAGGTACTACTATCTTCTTAGCATTTCCATATGTTGAAGCATACCAAAGATAAAGGCCACCAAGAACAAGTATCGCTGCAACAGCAACACATATCCAAATTAGCTTTCTCCTATCGAAAAAACTCAACACTCTAAATCTCATTGCGTCGACTCCAACTTTATGAATATAATGTAATAACTATAATCATTATTGGCATTTTTATCAAATAATTATGTCAGAAAGGCTAATATGAGAGTAATCGGAATCGTAGCCGAGTTTAATCCTTTCCATAATGGACATGAGTATCTGATTCAGAAGGCCCGAGAGGCAGTTGGCGACGATCGCGCTATTGTCATGATTTGCATGAGCGGACCATTCTGTCAACGTGGTGAACCTTCCATACTTCCAAAGCATACAAGAGCTAAGCAAGCCTTATATTGCGGCTCAGACGTTGTCGTTGAATTGCCTTTTACTTTCGCTATGGCTCCTTCAAATCGTTTTGCACAAGGCGCGATTGATCTTTTTGTGAAGAGCTCAGTTGTTACTGATATTGCTTTTGGAATAGAATTTGAAGATTCTTCGTTGATTACCAAGCTATCAGAAATAAACTTTGACGACATTGATTCCTATAAAGCCTTGCTTAAAGAGAACCTTTCTTCTGGCATGAGTTTTCCTTCAGCAAGAGCAAATGCTATTTATTCAATTTGTTCTTCGCATGAAGCTGACATAGACATATCTCAAGAAGATCTCTCTAATCTTCCAAATACCCTTAGAAGTCCAAATTCAATTCTCGCGCTAGACTATTTAATCGCTATTCGCAGGGCAAATCTAAAAGTAAACGTTCACATGATACCTCGCGCCTCTAGCGAGCATAACTATAGCGCTTCAACAATAAGGCATATGTACTTTAAAAACAGAGAAAGCAGCACATTCATATCGAGCACAGCTAATTCTTTAATAGATACAATGCCTGCTAAATCCTTAGCTTGCATGCTCTCCGGGCTATCATGCAAAGAGTATTCTTTGCTAAATATGGACGCTTACATTGAAGATTTTTTAGCCTACCTAGATAGAAATTGCTCAAGTCAAGAAGACGAAGCCAGCTTAATATCATATATGGGCGATGGTCTTGACGGATTTCTTACGAACAGTCTATCTAAGCTCAATTCTAATGAGTGCACTTTTGACTCTATATCATCCAAACTTCAAACTAAGCACTTCACTATGCCTAGAATCTTTAGAGCTATTTCAAGCGCTATTCTTAATCAGAAGACAAGTTTTGTTAAAGGTAATGAGACTGTCCCATACATAAGAGTTCTCGGATTCAACAAGGAAGGCCGTTATTGTCTCAAAATCATGAGTAAGTGTGCGAAGGTTCCTATTATCTCTAATTGCTCGGACTATCTAGAGTACTCTTCGAATCCAAGTCTTCAAGCCGTTTTCAGGCAGGATATACAAGCAAATAACTATCATGCTAAGTTGCTTGGGATGAAGCGGAACTATGAATGGGAACTCCCTCCCATTTATATCAAATGATAATGTTCAATCAGGCAAAAGCAATCGACATATTTTTTGACATTAATATTTCAAGGCAATCAAAAAGCGTCACCCTTACGAGTGACGCTATATTTCGCATTCAAGGATATTCTTAAGCCTTTGCAGACTTAACAAGACTTGACTTCAATCTTGCAGCGGCATTCTTATGAATGTAACCCTTAGCTGCAGCTTTATCTAAAGTCTTCTGAGCGTTCTTAAGAATCATCTCAACGCCTTCGTCATTCGCAGCGACGGAAGCCTTAGCCTTCTTGAGCTCTGTACGAATTGCGCTCATCTTCATCTTATTTGCATTAGTCTTCTTAGTAGAAACCTTAACACGCTTGATTGCTGACTTAATGTTTGGCATCTTCTTCACCTCCATCGTTATTTTTCAAGTACCGATGAATTCTATCACGATTGTTTTGTTCGTGCAATAGGATTTTTACCCAAAAAGTTCAAATACAGCATGGCAAATGTACTAATTCATAGTAGTCGAATAAAAAAGCCCAATACTAGTAGCTATAGGCAAGTTTAGACTGTCAATTTTATCGGACTGATCAATTCTTACTGGCTGTCCAACCACTGCAAATTCTTTAGCAAGTCCCGTCGCCTCGTTTCCAAGAATTAGGCTAAAAGGCTTCTCAATCTTTGTTTCATGTAATTTCTTGCTACCATCCAACATGAAGGGATACATATTATTCTTATGGAATCTCTTCTCATATTCTTGGAAGTTTTCGAAAAGCTCAATCCTTATCTTTGCCTTAGCCCCCATTGAAGCTCTAATGGTCTTCGGATCAAACAAATCTACAGCTGGCAGAATAATAGCTATATCTTCAACGCCAAACCCAATGCAGCTTCGAATAATCGTTCCAAGATTTCCAGCATTTGATGGATTAACGAGCACTACATGATTACCATCGAGAATAGTCTCATTAACTTTTCGAATAATCGCCATGCAAAAGCAATTCTCTTTTGATGAAACTATATTAAAAGGCTTTGCTTGAGTATCCAGCTCAATTCCTTTAGCAGTACAAATCTCTTCTATGTGCTTAATAGTTTCGATACTTGTAAAATCAGGATGAAAAATCACCCCTTGAACCAAACTAGGGTTGTTAAGCAGATATTCCATAACAACAGTAGCTCCTAGAGCGTAAGTGTATTCATCTTCCTTCTTATATCTATAAACTTTCATTAATTCGCCTTCGTTTTTTGATAATAGTAATGAATTTTTTCTTTCATTATGTTATCATAAATTCATCTTTATATGGAGGTACACAACTTATGGAAAATTACGGAACGCCAGCACCAGCAACAGGGAACAAGAAACTAGTTGCTCTTATGTGCTATTGTGGAATGATGTGGGTTATTGGTCTTCTAGCTGATGAGTATAAGGACGATCCATTCGTTAAGAAACATGTTAATGCTGGAATCCAATTGACTTTCTCAATTTTTGCTCTTACTTTAGTAAATATTATTCCAATTCTTGGACAGATTGTTTTCTGTATTGCAATGATTGCTTTATTGATTTTCTATATCATGGGAATCGTTAAGGCTATAACTGGTAAGGACTATGTTGTTCCTATCATTGGTGAGAAGTTCACAGTTATTCATTAATTTGATAAAGTGAGTTTTTGAGGCCGCTGTAATAGGCGGCTTCTTTTTTCACTACGTTTTTGAATTTTAGTCTTGATATTATTGAAGTTTCAATGTATACTTCAAAACGCAAAAGCAACGAGGTGTAGCGCAGCTGGTAGCGTACGTGCTTTGGGAGCATGGGGTCGCAGGTTCGAACCCTGTCACCTCGACCATATTGGCACTTGTATTGAATTCAATATAAGTGCTATTTTTTGCATTATTCTAGAAATAGGACTAATTCAAGAGAACCAAACTATCCCTTAAGTTTCTTCAAACTCTCAATGGTCTCCTCGCACCACTCAATGTTAGCGGCACTATTAATAATTCCTTTTCGCAGGATTGCATTATAGTATACAGAGCGCTTAGCAGTGATTTGCGAGCCTTCACAAGTTAGTTCCTGCTGCATCGTCAAATACTTTATCAGATTCTCCTCGTGAATGTCCTTTTGCTTTGAAAGCATATCTATTGTGGCTTCCTTAGACATATCATTTCCGAAAAGAAGCTTCAACATCAATTCTGAGCGAACCGCGGGAGTCTGAATCTCCTCTGATAGCCACTTTTTGAGTTCTCCCTTGCCTTTCTCAGTAATCGCGTACTTAATCTTGCGATCTTCAACCTCGCCAGGCACATTCTCGATTAACCCGCTTTCAATCATCTTCTTAAGCGTAGGATAAATATGCCCGAAATTCTCGTTCCAAAAGCCCGACAAGACTTTATCGCTATATCTCTTGATATCATAGCCTGTACTTGGCTGAATGCTTAGAATTCCTAATATTGCATATATGGATTTATTTACCAATGACATAATCATTTACCTTCTTCATATTATTGCTATAATGAGCAATGAATTTCACTTCTAGAATATTTCACAGTGATATATATGTCAATTAAATAATGAAGCCTGCCCCTTCATCATGAAATAAAAAAGGAGCCCTCATATGAAAGCTCCTTCTAACATGTATTAATCTTTGATCTAGCGAATTACCACACACCATTGTAGTCGTAATTCCAATCCTCATCATATGCTCGATAGGACTCAAGTTCATCTTGACGCAGGTCGTACGCATACGATGCATCGCTTCTTATTTGCTCCTGAATGCTACTCTCATATTGAGAGAAATTCGTAGTTTCTGAACCATTCTGGCCGTTTTGCTGAGTTTGATTTGAAGACGAGCCAGTGTCCGACGGCGTCCCACTCGATCCGCTCGTATCTGAAGGTTCGCCGGACGATTCAGTAGTCGTCTCTCCCGACGAATCCGAGGAGTCACTCGATCCCGAGGATGGAGTTGTATCAGAACCACTTGAATCGTTTGAATTACTTGAATCACTTGAGCTGCTCGTCTCGGTCTGCTGTTGTTGCTGTTGCTGCTGAAGTTCCTCTAGTTCATCAATTAATTCGTCAATATATTCTTTAAGCTCTTGGGCTTTCTTACTATGGCCTTCGCCATCATCGCTTGCGCATCCATTTTCGAGCAGGACATCTCTTGCCTCATTTAATACTTCTATCGCATGCGCAATATTCTCAGGTTCTTCGTAATCATCCCCAAGAGAACCAAGCAAAGCCAAAGCAAGATTTATTCTAATCGAGCAGTCCCTATCCTCTGGAATACCGGAAAAAGTAAGACTAGTCTTGTACTCCTCAACAGCCTCAAGATATAAAGAATTCATGTATAGTAGGTTTCCGTTATTGTAGTGAACGATATACGGTTCAAAACAGTTAAAGGTCAACAAGAGGTCCTCGTTCATCGAGAAATCGTCCTGCCTATATTTTGAGAGAACATATCCATTGTAAAAGTAGTTCAGCGATTGCTTGGCAAATAGCAAGACAACAACGAGGAACAAAATAAGTAATAGCTTCTTTTTCATCGTTCTTTACCCAGCTTTCTTCTGCACAGGATAAAATCAACAACAAGCACAATTACCAAAGCTCCAGCGAAGAAGTAGTATGTTTCTGCTACCCCGACTCCGGCAGTCTCTTCTGATTTAAATGTGCCTTCATCAATTTGATCCTGTATGCCTTTCAATACTTCATCCAGGTCCGAGGCATGCTGAATATGCGAATATGTAATCCCTAAATCTTCAGAAATATCCTGAAGGTTTCCTTCATCATATATTGCCAAACCTGGAATTTGGCTAAAGTCATCACCCGTATGCGTAATAAGAATAGTATCTTCCGAATATGGATACTCACGAACATGCATTTGCCCGCCCGCTCTCGTACCATAACCTAGAACAGCTCCGGTATCAATGAGTTCTGCATAATCTTCAAAAGAGGATAATCTACTGTCATCGGTAATCTCTCCGTCACTAATAAAGAACACAACTCTTATTCTGTCTTCATCACCGTTTTCATAGTCATCTACTTGACTATTGCCATGTCTATGTTGTGAGGTTCTTACTAAGGACGCTTCCAAAGCATCTGCCCCAACATTTAAGGAAGTACCCTGTGCATAAATTGCTGCTTGTCCATTCAAAGCGTCAACAGCCTGAAGTACTAGGTCGGTTTCTGATGTAAACGGAACTTGTACAGTAGCAACATCCGTAAATGTCGCTAAAGAGAATCTCGCGCCCTCAAAGGAATCGATTATGGTACTAACGTTTTCCTTGACCGCATCAATTCTTCTGCCGTCTCCTTCATAGTCCTCAGCAAGCATGCTGATAGTGTTATCAATCACAAAAAGTACGTCGACTTCATTCTTAATAGTTGTCACGTTGTCGGAAGGAATCGTAATCCTTAGATTTATCGCGAAAAGAAGCGCAACAACAATCAACTGTATAATGAATTTCTTTCCTTTTCGCTTCATGACGATCAAAAGGATACAGATAATAATCATCATTGGTAATGGTATTACTGGGTTAAACGTCATAACTTTAACCTCCATACACCATAAGAGTAAACACATGCTACGGCAACTAATAAAACAATTGCTGCCTCTGGAATATCCGTAACTTGTCTTGAACTGTAGAAGTAAGAGGACACATCAGTATCCTTAACCTCGGCAAGCATATCATCCATAGCTCTATTATCTCGAGTATTAAAGTAAGCGCCTCCTGTAGACTGAATTGCAGACGCGAATATGTTTTCTTCGACAATAAACTCAGGGGCCAAAGCAAAGACCTTGACTTCCTTAGAAGCACAAAGCTCACCAGCTTGTGTTATCGAGACCAGTGGCTCGCCATTTAAGTCGTTATCGGTAACAAATACAATCAGTCTACTTCTGTCCGGATTCGTATCCAAGTCAGGGAAACTATAAAGAGCTGATACCAGTCCATCACCAATAAATGAACTTCCTACGTCAGATATGGTTCCCGAGAATCTATAGCCATAGTCACCATAATCAGAAATATAGAGCTCGTCGTCGCTAGCAGATATTGAATCCTCAAGTTCTTGAATCGTGCTCTGTATAAATGGATAATCATTAGTCAGAGGTACAAGAAGAACGGAACGTCCATTAAAAATGCTAATTCCAAATCTCTCACCCTTGAGTTCAGATACCATGTCCTTCAAGTGCTCACAAAGCTCCAAATTTACGCCGTCAAGTGATGTTGACACGTCAAGACATATCATGATGTCTCTATTATGAACCTCGGTAGTAGTCGTCTTAACTGAGATTGGCTTAGCAACAAGAAATAGTGCCGCTAATATGCTTACCACAAGGCATAATACAGTCAATACTTTAAGTAATTCATATCTTATTACCAGCCCCTTATATTGTGGCGTATTGCGAATGAACTCAGTATTAGCACTTCTGCGACCTTTGCTGTATTTTGCTCTCGAAAAAGACGTAACAATGAATAACACTGCCAGAGCCGCGACGCCAATATATACGATAAGTGTATAAGTTAATTCCATGTCAACACCACCGTTCTAGCATCTTCAAATGCCTTTTCTATATGGCTTTCTGCCTCGTAGGCAAATTCCGGCTTGTAGAACTCTTCTATAAGCCCATGAAGTGATGGGATATTCAAAGCCTTGATCTCAAATAAAGAAAAGTTCTGAACATGAACTCCTGTTGCATGATGTGCAAAAGTTCTAACTAAAGAACTTAATCTCAAGTATGCCTCTCTATCCTCCAAGTTCTCTTTCTTGCAAAGTTCTTGAAGCTCATTAATCTTCTGAATGTATTTACGCTTAAGCGATGGTAAATCGGTCTTATAAGGCTTGACGACCTTAGGCTTCTGCTTACGAACATACGTAGGAAACTTAAAACCTCTAAGTTTAAAGAAAAGAAAAATAGCAATAGGCAGAATCACTGCCGCCGCTAGCGCCAATGTAAGAAGTAATGAGTATTCAAAAGGATTTTGCAAATTAACGGGTGTTTGCATGCTTATGTTTCTCCAATAACTCAATTAACTTAGTAACGATTTCCTCTTCTTTGTCGATTGATACGGTCATAATGCCATGCCTTAGAAGTTTTCGCTCGTTCTCTTCGACAATTCTGGCATTGTTCTCCTTTTCAATCTTCATAAGTTTTTTGTTTGAACTAATGAATGCAGGAACATAGTGGTCATTCCCAACGTCAAAGCAATTGAGTCCGCCACTAGTGATTTCAGAGTCGCTAATATTGCATATCAGGACGTCATGTCTGCAAACCAATCTCTTGAGAGCAGTTTCAGTCAAAGATGATGTTCCCTTCTTATCTGTTACGATAAAGATAATCATCTTTCGTCTGAAGTTATTTATTAGGTAGTCAACAGTCTTCTCCATGTTGTTCGTTTTGCCTAGACACATTTCGGCATCACAATATGAGAGAATCTTCTCAATATTCACAAGACCCGTCTTAAATTGATGATACTGAATCATTCCATCTTTATTATAAGCAGAACCGATAGTGTCGCCATTCTTGTACGCCAAATACGCAATGGTACCAGCTGTATATAGTGCGACGTCCTTCTTACTAGCACCCTCTTTGGTGTGAGCAGACATTTTCGTGCCTGTGTCCATGAGAAGCATAATGTTATGCTTCTTGTCTGCGACATATCTCTTTACCAAGAGACTCCTACTTCTAGAAGATGACTTCCAATCGATATCTCGAATGCTATCTCCAGGCACATACTCACGAAGATCCTCAAAGTTCATGCTTCGTCCCATAAAAACCGAAACATATGTACCATCTAGTACGTTACTTGTCTTCTTTGTCGCGAAAATGTTGACGTTTGCTTTAATTCTAGTGATATAGTCCTTTTTCATGGGGTCGGAATCTTTCCTATAATAGCGTCGATGATTTGATCTTCGTTTACGCCATCTGCAACTGCTGCAAAGTTTAATGTTATTCTGTGTCTTAATACTGCATGTATCTTAGCCTTAACATCATCTGGTGTTACATAATCTCTTCCATTCAATAGAGCTACAGCCTTAGCAACCTCCATCAAACAAATAGCGCCACGAATACTAGAACCGAGTGTAATATATTGAGCAAGATCTTCAGAAATATAACTCGATGCATGTCTTGTAGCACTTACAAGCTTAATGATGTATCGCTTAACAGACTCGTCGATATAAACGCGCTTAACTAAATCTTGCATGAGCTTAACATCAGCTAGACTTACTACAGTATCCTTCTTAACAAACGCGTCAGACTCAATTCTGTTTAATATCATAAGCTCCTCATCCTCAGTAGGATAGTCGAGCTTCTCCTTCATGAAAAATCTATCAAGCTGAGCCTCTGACAATAAATAAGTACCCTCTTGCTCGATAGGATTCTGTGTCGCGATAACCATGAATATCTCCGGTGTTGGATAAATCTCTCCACCAATTGTGGTCTGATGCTCTTGCATGACCTCAAGCATAGCACTCTGTGTCTTCGCACTTGATCTATTAATCTCATCGAGAAGAACAAAATTCGCATGTACTGGTCCAAGTCTCGTATCGAAGTTGTTCGTAGAATAGTTTAGAACTTGCGTACCGATGATATCGCTAGGAAGCAAATCAGGTGTGCATTGAATTCTTGAGAACTTACCATTAACTGCCTCAGTCATTGTCTTAGCTGCAGTTGTTTTTGCAAGTCCAGGTACTGACTCAATCAAGATGTGTCCATTAACAATCATGGATATTAATAGCGCAGAACCAAGATCACTTTGCCCAACCATCTTCTCATAGTAGTATGAGTTGATTTGGTTAGCTACAATTAATGCCTGATTAATTTCTTCTTGAGAGATAACTGTGTAATTATTCATTTTATATCCCCTCCATTTTTCCTCGATTATAATAGCACATTTACTCCGTTATTCCACAAAAACGAGCAAAATGTACTTTTTTCTCAATATTTAATAGATTCTAGAGAAATTGCCCGTGCATAATAATTAGAAGCCTTTGAAGACAGGAGAGCCTTTATATTGCTTTACAGTCTCTTCGCCTCGGAGCACACGCATAGCCCCAGCAGCCATAGCCTCCTGCTCCACCTCACCTGGAAAAACCTCAATAGGAGCTATCCATCCGCATCTTTTCTCAATACTTTGAATTATGTCATCAAATCTCATAAGTCCGCCAGTAAGAAGAATTGCATCTACCTTGCCTTCAAGGACAGCAGCCATCGCACCGATACATTTGCATATCTGATAAACCATTCCATCCCACGCGCGAATGGCATCAGAATCATTATTAACTACCATCTCATGCACAATATCTGCATCATTTGTGCCAATTAAGCTGCTAAAGCCCCCACCGGTATTGCACATGTGTTCAAGTTCATCCATATCCTTGCCCTTGCAATAATGTATGAAGTCAACTATTCCGATGCTCCCTATTCTGCTTGGTGTGTATGGTCCATCTCCACCAGCGCCACTATTGCAATCCACCATGCGACCATTCGTGTGAGCTGCTATCGTTATGCCACCATCAATATGACATACTACTAAATTCAAGCTCTTATATTGCTTCCCTATTCTCTTCGCGTACTTCATAGCAACACCCTTCTGATTAAGAGTGTGCGTAGAAGGAGTACGATAAAGCCCCTTAATTCCTGTCATTCTGGCTAGATCTGAGTACTCGTCGACTACGATAGGGTCTAGCATTAACATCTTGCCTCCATAAATATCATGGAATTTCTTCGCAAGTTGAGTACCAAGCATAGATGCGTGCTCGAGTCCGCCCTTCATTTGAACTGTGTCTAATATTAACTGATTGTTGATCTCATACACACCACTTTCAACAGTATATGAACTTCCCCCGCGGCCAACAATAGCTGCAACATTGCTCAAATCGATTTTGTCATCAGCTAGAAGCTGTTTAATCATCCCGAACCTGTACTCAAGCTGGTCGTTGATACACTTGAACTTCACTAACACAGATGCGTCATGGAAGACCTTCTTCTCCCAAACCAGCTTCTCATTCTCGAAAAGGCTTAGCTTCGTTGAAGTCGAACCTGGGTTTATGACAAATATCTTCCATACTTTTTGATCTTCCATATATATGGCTCCTTATCTTTAAAGGCAATAGTTTGTTACATTATATTAGCAAAGATAACTCCCTTTGTGACTACGAAATTATGTATTATAATTATTCCGTATAGTAATATTTGTGACTTTACAAGGTTTAACATGAAGCACTTAGCAAATATATTAACTTCTATTCGAATGGCAGTTGCAATAGCAATTCTTTTTGTTGCCCCTTTTTCGCTTGTCTTCTATATTCTTTATGGAGCAGGCGGAGTATCCGACATGATTGATGGCACTATCGCTCGCGTCACCAAATCCGTGAGTAAATTTGGCTCAACATTTGATTCAGTCGCTGATATGGTTTTTCTCTCTGCTTGTATTCTTAAGCTTTTTCCGTTTGTTAGTTTGCCTATTTGGTCTTTGTTTTGGATATTAATTATTGCTATAGTCAAGACGGCTATTGTTGTTGTTATTTATGCCAAGAAGCAGATATTCGTCCTTCCTCACACTATTTCAAACAAAATTACAGGACTTCTGCTATTTAGTGTGCCTTTCTTGCTAGGCTTTTTCTCCAACAATCTTGTGATCCTAATAACTACAGTCGTAATACTCATCAGCGCATCCATCGCTGTCGCTCAAGATATATATCTATGCAACAAGCTTTTCGATGACGTAATCGATAATGCTTAGAGATTCAACTAATGTCTTTTCGAGAGTACTTAATATATCCTGTAATGATGCCAATTATGGCAACCGTCATTCCGACAAATACATACTTCATTTCAAGTTTGCCCGACGATACTATGTCCGCCCCTTCAGACATACTAAATGCACTAAAAAACTTAAGGAACTTGGACCCTTCAGCAATATTTGCAACCAGATTCAAAAAGTACATCAGTATTGCAATGCCTAGGCCGATGCCAAGACTACCACGCTTGATAAATGCTGAAATTCCAAAACAAATTCCTGCAATCTCAATTTGCATCAATACAAAAGCTAGATGGAGAAGACTAATTTCCTTCCAAGGTATCGTCTCGCCAATAACAGCAATAGATCCAATTGAAATTAAAAATACAACCACATTCATGGCCAACACTTGTGCTACCGTCGCAACAAGCTTCTCACTAATCACCTGAACTCTTGTAACGGGGTGAGATAGCAAGAATTCTGAAGTTCTATCCTTCTCTTCCTTTGCCAAAACCCCTACTGATATAAGTGCAGTATAAAAAGCACCACCTAGACCAATTATCGAACCGGCTTCAATTGCGTAGAAGCCTATTAGCGAACCAAAATTTATTTGATCCATTCCAAAGGCTGTGGTTAAAGAACCCATTGACGAGAACATTTGCGTCATCGAGTCCATCTCTCCCGTCATTTCCGGGAACATGAAAACACATATAGCTACCATAAAGGCTATTGATGAAGTCCATATCCAGAAAGTCTTCATGCCCTGATTAAGTTCATGTTTTACAAAAGTCATTTTTTCTCACCATTGTTAGCCTTCTCATTCACATAGAAATGCATGAAAACTTCCTCAAGGTCTGGCTCGGCAATCGTCACATCACTTATTTCGCTTTTAGCTAGCTGTGCGATTAAATCCTGAATCTGCCCACCATATAGGAAAGAAGTTCCTCCTTGTACCTTTTGAATATTCCTCGCATTCGTAAGCTTAGTTACATCAAAATCTCCAACAACACTAATCTTTTTTGTTTTTGTCTTTGATAAAGAATTCACACTATCACAGGCAATCATCTTACCTTCTTTTATTATCGCTGCTCGAGTGCAATTTCTTTGAATCTCCGAAAGCACATGAGATGATAAGAATATAGTGGCTCCCTCCTTATTTCTCTCATTAAGGATCTCGAAAAACTCCTTTTGCATTAGAGGATCCAATCCGCTTGTAGGCTCATCAAGAATAAGAACCTCAGGCTTATGTTGCAAAGCGCAAACAATTCCAACTTTTTTTCGATTTCCAAAAGAAAGCTCATCTACATTACGGCTCACATCTAATTGCAATCTCTCACATAGTTCCTTGCTTTCCTTATTGCAGTCTTTCTTTCTCAATTGCGCCGAGAATTTAATAATTTCTCCAACTCGCATTCCCGAGTAAAAGGCAGTTTCTGAAGGCAAATATCCGCACTTCTCAAGCACTTTCTTGCTCTCAGTCACTATATCATTTCCAAGAATACTAGCCTTTCCAGATGTCGGACTTATTAATCCTAGCAGACTTCGAATTGTCGTGCTTTTTCCAGCACCATTAGGACCAATGAACCCGAAAAACTCGCCCGCCTTTACGCTAAGAGACAAATCAATAATTCCTCGAGCCTTACCATAGTATTTCGTCAAACCATCAATTTGAATTGCTTCCATTTTGCCCTCCTGCCCTATTAAACTTGACTTATTCGAAAAACTTCATCTTCCTGTCAATCATCTCATCAACCCTATTCATATACCCAATCGCATCCTTCACACAAGGACATCTCTCAATACGATTCCCCTCGAAAACGCGCTTGCTTATTGCGCCCGCACCTATCGCCAGCACATCGGCCCTATCGCTCATCATGGCAACGTTATACAAACACTCAGTTCCTTCCTTGGCAAATCCAACATTTTCCAATCCAAAACCCGTATCCTTTTGTCTGTACATATAATACGGCGAGTATCCCCTTCCATCCAAACTATCGTACGCTTTACTAACCTCTTCATCAACACTTCCGCGACCATTGTTCGTACTCAAGCAATCCTCTCGCGACATTCGCGCATTTTTCTTCTTGTAAAGTGAATGAATAGTAATATTCTCAGGCTCATAATCGAAAAGCACTTCCAGCGACCTGTTAAGCTGCGAAGCATCCTCGTATTTCAATCCCGCAATCAAATCTGTATTAATTATCTCAAACCCTACTTTCCTAGAGAGCTCAATACAATCCAGTACATCCTTGCTATTGTGTTTGCGATTTAGCCTCCTAAGTGTCTCGTCGCACATGGTTTGCGGGTTAATACATACCCTCTGAACTCCTGCCTCCCTCATTTTACGAAGCTTAAATTCATTAATCGTATCTGGCCTTCCAGCCTCTATTGTGAATTCGCAATTCTTTGCAAGCTTAACACTTCTCCCAAAGCATTCCACCACATTTGCGAAGTCTCTATCTTCAAAAACCGTAGGCGTACCTCCCCCAAAATACACCGTTGACACCTCTCGTCCAAGCAACTCCAGACCACGCCCTATGCCCTCTATCTCGCGCATCAATGCAACTGAATAATCATGAAGCAGATCCATATGCTTGGTGATATCTTGCGAAATGAATGAACAGTATTCACATCTCGAAGGACAAAATGGAACTCCCACATACACGTTTAGCGCATCCGGCCCTTGTCTTGCAAGAACCATGTCCTCGTTTCTAGCTGTCTCAATTGCTCTTTTCGCCTTATCCTCACGCACCAAGTACTTAGATGTCAGCTCACTAGCACTATTAAGCTCTCGCGCAACAATTGTCGGCCTAATACCTGTTAGACTTCCCCAAGGAAAGCTTTTTCCAGTAATCTGCGACAAAAGCTCATACAGTTGCCTTTTTACTTCTCTTTTTGAAGGAATTCCGTCCTCGTTTATGTTTCTTTCTACAGATAAATCCCGATATCTCAAATCGTCCGAGTTCGTAACAAACGATTTTACAATTCGATCGCCAACTTGACTTACAATTTCCAGCTCGTCACACCCTTGGCATTCAACAAAACCTTCTTCGCGATTCTCCTTTGGCTCATCGAAAAACAACCTGACAATATCGCCAACACCATAAAAACTCTCATGTCCCTTAAGTGTTACTCTCATTGCTTTCCTCATTCCCAACTAGCATCAAATAAAAGTCCAGATACATGCTCGAAGGCACGTTGTAAGTATCCGTTCCGCCCTCCTGCTCATTCGACTCCAGATATGCATCATTCGTATCCTCAGCCAATTGATTAATAAAATCACTCAAACTATAGTCCTCAAGCAAAAACCAGTAAGCATAACTCGCAAATAAATCCCTGTTTACCCCTGCTAACTCACTAGCGTCTCCTGGAATATTCACTTCCAAATCCGCATTTGAGTCCATAATCATTATTAGTACTCCTCGAAAATGATCATACAGTTGCAAGAATCCAGCATACCTAAAATCCGCTCTACTCGACAAGCATAGCGACATCGTAGCAACAAAATTCGCATCATTCTCGCGTGAAATTCCCCTCGCATGCGTAATCTCATGCGCCAATGCAATTGGGAAATCAACAGAATTCATATTATCCGTATTAACTATCGCCTCGCCAAATAGCGGGTTATTCATTCCAGTAATCGCTGTTTGACTCCACAGATTGCTTAAGCTAACCGGCTTCGCCCTTACATAATTCATACTTAAATTCAGCCCATACTCTTCGCTAAAAGCCGTAATGCAAGCATTTGCATCATATACGCACTCCTCAAAGTTCGTCTGAATGTGCGTCACGCCATTATAATCCTCGCCCAGTCTGCTTCTCGCCTGAGTCATTCCCTGATACGCCCACTCGCACGCCGCCTCATACTCATCAACAAGCAGTTCTTCATCGCTATCATCGTTACTTTCATTATTCTCAAATCCAAGTACTTCACTAACACTATCTCGCGCGTAATTTAATCCAAACATCAACTGAAACTGCACGACACCAACAAGTGCGACTACTAAAACAGCAACCATAAATTTGTACAAGAAAGCTCCGAGCGCCTTCTTCCCCTTGCTTTTTGCTAACTTCACAATAGAAACAACAAATAGTACTACTAATGGTATCGCCGCTATCGATAAAATCACCACAGCATTCTCAGTTACCGAAAAGTAAAAGTAGTTTAGAAATGTATAGAACCCATACGAGAATGTGGGATAAATACTTCGTGAGTAGTAGTTCACCCAAATATCTGGCAAAAGCGCTCCATTACGATTGATTATCGCAACAATAAGCAACCCTACAAGCATCACCGCCAATGCAATTCTAGCAGCAGTCTTCCTCATACGTCTCCCTATCTTCCAATTAGTGAAAAAATCAAGTACAAAACCCCATACATTATCGGTTGATGCACAATATATATTATTAGGGAATGCCTTCCCAAAAAATCCAACGGTGCTAACACCTTCTTACAAATCCCGCTGCACTTAGGAACCAACGACTTCCTATCTTTGTAACAAACCCTTCCAATCAAACACCCAGCTAAGAAAAACCCAATCCACGGAAACACTTCGATATAGTCCGCCACTTCAATTGGCATATTCGTCTCGATCCCAATAATAGTATAGAAAACATTCGTGTCGACCGTATAGTCATAAACACTAAGCGTATTACCGTACACCATCGCGCACATAGCAACAGATCCAATAATTGCGTTCATGACCTCGGCTCTCACCTTGAACTTCTCTTCAATAAATCCAATCATCGCATAAAGAAGAATCGCGAGACTCAGCAAATGCAGAACATTAAATATAATCAGGCAATCTACACCCACGTACTCCGTCGCAATCCACGTGCCCGCAGTAAAAGCAATAGCAACCGCCATCAGTTTCAAACCCCTAAATAAATTGTTTCTCGAAAAAGTACAACATACTCCCGATACTCCTACAAATATTGACAAGAACACAGGATGAGCAAAAGCCCAGAACCAATCCGCCTCCAGAAAATCAAAAGCGTCGACATCGAACATATACCTCAAATCGACAGCAAAATGCATATAAAGCATCAAGACAAGCGCAATTCCCCTTAGCACATCAAGCTCAAACGCCCTGTTCTTAGCTATTTTAGCCTTCTTATCTACTGTCACTTCCATCAATTCCCCTCCTGCGATAAACATGCACCAATAGCTGTTGCATACACCGCATCTTCAGGAATAATAAAATTGACCTCATACAAAGCTGAAAATGTATCAAAAACCTGCTTACATTGCTTCAAAGTCGTAAGCTGTCCAGTAAACACAATATCCTTTAATCCAACTGACCTAGCCGCCAGTACCGCCATAGTTCCAATGGACTGATATACTAAATTAAAAATACCAATCGCCTTATCCTCTTTACTTAAATCATCGGCAACTTTACCAAAGTTCGAAGCCGTAATATGCATAGGTAACCCAGGAATCTCGCTCTTTGTAATATCGCCAATACTCAAGTCAACATTATTTATATCTCCAGCCGATGCCATCTCTGAAAGCCTCATGGGATTATCTACATTTAGTACAGCGTTGCAAAGCCCTAGGATTGTGCCACCGCCAACTCCCGATCCAATAATATGTCTTACCGCATCGTAAGAGGCGTTCAAGTATGCCGTTCCTGTTCCCATGCTTACAACAACAGCATTATTCATCTCCGAGAGAAATAGCCCGCCCAGTCCCGTAGCAAGAAACTCCGTAACCGCAACCGTTTTTATTCCAAGCAGTGGTCCTGCGGGAAAAGAAGCCCCAACACCCGTGATATTCACCTGATCTATATCCGAAATCTTCAGATTGTTCTCATCTATTAGTCTTCCAAGCGCTCCAAAAGCTGACGTCACGGGATCTGCCGCCTTAACGATGCATTTTGAAAGCAAATCTCTTCCAAACATCTCTACAATCTTCGTTGTACTTCCACCTACATCTATTCCAATAGTAACACCCATAGAGCCACCTCGTTTTGCTTGTTACTTTATATTATACTAAAATGATTTATTTGCATACAAAAAGGCCGTACAAGAAGTACGGCCTATTTATTAATAACTTAATTTTACTTACTCGATACCGTGAGAGTAGTAGATCTTTCCGCCGAATAAGTTAGTGTCGCACCATCATCGTTTGAATGTGGTAACCACACACTACCAGAAACACTAGCATCTAAATGATCATCAAAATTATTATACACTTCAACAGTATAATCTACTGTCTCACTATCAACCACAGTAAAGTAAACAACTAATCTATACCTATCCATTAGTACGCCATTCTTAGTAATCTGTGAAGTTGCCATAGCAAACGCTGGACTATTATTTACACAGAGTATATTTCCGTCAGAAGACAAAGTCCTTACAGCCGCGCCACCATTAGATCCGATATAATCAGAAGACAAAACGACATTCTCTATGGCTTGTGCATTCAGACTAGCATAATCAGCTGCATCATTATAATTATATACGTCCACATGTGCCTGCTGAACAGATATTATTAATCCATAAAAAGCGCCAACAGTTATCATCATAATAGCTAATGCAAGCATTACTTCAACTAGTGTGAAACCCTTCTTATTCTTATTTGTCTGTCTCATATATCCCTCCATCATCAAATAGCATGATTATGATTAGGGCAATTAGCATTACTACATACTGTCACCCACGTATTACCGTTATTAGGATCTGTTCCATGTCGTAAAGACCTACCACACAATGGACATAATCCAGGAGTATACAAGAAATTAGTACGTCTTGAAGACACTGGGCTACTACCTTCAGCAATACCAGAACCTATATCAGAAACCGTAATAGTTGTATTTGTCTCACGATTTACGTGAACACTTAAACTTCTATCAAGTCCAGCCACACTAGCAGCTCCACCAATACTCAATGTAGCGTTTCCAAGAAAATCATATCTGGATTCAACAGCACTATTTGAATAGTTAGATAAATCCGATACTGCTCTTCCATAGTTTGACTTAGACATTCTCAAATACAAAGAAGTATCATAGCTATATTGCAAAGTGGATAGAAAACCCTGTACGAGTGCAGTCGACATTATCATTAAGATAGCAACAGCAAGTACAATTTCTAATAAAGTAAATCCTTTTTTTGATTTATATATCTTAATCATATTAAGAATAATCCTCCCTTAGAATCCAAGAGTAACAAACTCAGCTTCTTCGGCAGAAACCGAATTAGACATCTGACCAACCTTCTCAGTAATCTTTGAATCAGCAGTCTTCGCTTTGTTAATATAATCGCTTACAGTAAGAGTTAATGCCGCAGCTAACATACATAGGATAGCAAGTACTATCACCATCTCTACTAATGTGAATGCTTTCTTGTTTTTTGAAAATTTACGCATGCAAACCTCCTCTAATAAGTGATTTCAGTATATACCTGTTGTCAGTATATGTCAAGATTACTTATCCATTGTGACAACTATGTGACAAGATTTGATTATCAGTAATAATAAAGGGGAAGCTATTGCTCCCCCTTTAATTAACTCTAATGAATGCTAAATTTTGGATTAACTTAGTTTCAAACAGCAGCATCGTTTCCATCAGCAGCATCGTTTCCAACAGCAGCATCAATTTCGCTAACAGCAGCTGAAACTTGTTCTCTGTTATCATTGATAACTGATGTAGCTTTGTTAGCTCTATCGATGTATTCAGTTACTGATAGAACCAATACAGCTGCAAGGATGCAGATAATTGCAATAACTAGTACCATCTCAACGAGTGTAAAGCCCTTCTTTGACTTAGAAATCTTCTTCATGTTTGTTTCCTCCTTAAAGGTTTTATTTAGTTTGTAATTTGATTATAGCACGATTGTGAAGAAATGCAACACTAATTTTGAACTTTTTTTCACAATTGCTTCGCAATTAGCCTTCGGTACCTGGAAGGACAATTCCAGCTTCGTAAGGAGTATATACTTCGTCTACTCGTGGCTGTCCTTCTTCGTTATAGTACTGTCCCTGTAATAACACAAATATTGCCGTTGAGAAGTAAGTAGCAAATGGCCTGTCGTGGAAATCAAGCATTTCACGTGTAACAATTGATACACCGTACCAGTCACTATTTGGATCAGTAGTTAATAGAGGGCAACCAATTTGTCCACCAACGCAGTCAACATTAACTTCACCGTTCCAAGTAATATATGGTTGATCAAGATTAGGTACAGACACTCTATCAGTAAGATTTAGTCCATAGAAGTCTATCTCAGCTGTCATCAGTACGTATCCCAAATTGCTATCCTGTATAGTAACCTTATTTATCTTGATACAAGAAGGATTCGATTGCTCTAACAACTCAAGAGTATTAACGAATTGAGGGTATCCTGTTCTTTGGTACATTCCTGTTCCCATTGTAGCAACAATCGCATCAAAGCCTGCAGGCGTTAATTCATTATTATCAGGTACAGTGTTATATTGAGGAATACAATAACCATCGGTGGTTGAATATGTTACAGTAATTCTTCTTTGCACCAATCTCTCTGACGAGAAAGTACCATCAGGTAATGCTACATCATTAGTCACAATTGATTCAGACTCTATAGATTTCAAATAAGGGCATCCGTTCTCTTCAAACATTGCCATAACATATTGCTCAATACACTCTGTGTTCAAATATGGAAGAAATTGGTTCTCAACATCAGTTATTTCGCTATTGAGTTGATCGATTTCACCACTAGTATTATCGCTAGCATCTTTCAAGCTGTCATAGTATTTCTTCTCACCTTGCAATTGCTCTTGAGTAAGCATAAGTTTGGTGTAATCTGATTGAAGAGGTTTAATTATTATCAAATAGCTCATTAATAAAAAGATCACCATACCAAGACCAAACAATAGTATTTTTGTAGTATTTCCCATCTTAGACATTATGATTCACTTCCTTCCGTTGATTCTGTTGCAGCACTAGCATTAACATAATTCAATACAATACTAGCATTGGAGTTTGGAACAAATGAGAAGACATCGTTATTTGATACGAAGCTAAACTCTTCTTCTGTCAGTGCAGTTCCGTTAACTAAGATAGACTCAAGAGTATAAGTAACACCGTTTTCTTCGCGCGTCATTATGTTATCAAGAGTATAGCTATCTCCTGATTCAACAGATGTTGCGTTAACACCGCCCAAAGCATTCAAATCAGTGTTGTTATATGCAACTACTGAAACAACATAATCTCCTACAATGCTTCCAGTAATAGTGAACTCATAATAGTTGTTAATTACATTGTGTACATATGTAGATGCCTCCTCATTTTCTGCAGGATCATATCTTATGATAGAAATCTCTACATCGTTAAATAAATCGGAATTATTCAGCATGTTTACAATCTCAACTCCAGAATAGTATGAGAAAGTCTGTCCAGATACAGTAAACACTCCAGCTGTTGTTTCATAACCCGTAATAATAGTATCACTTGGAATACAAGCTTCAAGAAGTCTAATCGCATCTAAATCTGAAGTAATTACGGAATCAACATTAGCTTTGTGCGACGTCAGTGCAAAATAGTAGTCAGTCTTAGTCTGGAGCGTATTACTTAAATTTTCATACTCTAAACCAAGATCTTGATATTCGTCACTTGCTAATTCTTTCTTCAAATCATTAATATTATTTTGAATAACTTGATTCATTATCAACTGAACGATAACACCACCAACAACAACAACAATCACGGCAAAACCAATTACAAATGCAAATCCAAGATATCTCTTCATCTTTGCACTTTTCTCTGTGAATTCTGCAAAGAAGTTCATATCTCGCTTCGCAAAATCTTTTTTTGGATTAATACTTGACATCGTAGCTATCCTCCTTATTCTTCACGAATCATAGCGCCACAGCAATTAACGAATTGAGCCAATTCGAAATCCTTAGGGCCAGAAACCGTACTTAGTGTGTTCAACCTATCAACCTGGGTACCAAGTTGGAAAGAAAGCTCTTTGTCAATTTTCTTGTAATCAGCTCCCGAACCGTATACAAAACATGTGCTAATACTGTCAATCCTATATTTTGAGATTGAGAACTGCGCTGTACGTGAAATAGCATCAGTAAGTCGCTTAAAATAGGCCTTAACAGCACTTGCAAGTGATGGAGAATCTGCAATCGACTCATGCCAAACATCTATGTCATCGATAGGAACAAATAAATCAGATTCAGTCTTAGTTATATTCAATCTTCTTGCCAAAGAGGACTGTCTATCACCACCACCTTGAAGCTTCTTAACAGACTCGGCAACCTGTCGAATATTACCATGACCAAACTGCATTCTCTTTGATAGTACTGGAAAACCCTTGTCAAGAACAGTAATGGTGGTTGTTTTTGCAGACAACTCGATTAGCAACAAAGTAGAATTCGCAACGTTTGTTGAACCATTTATCATGCCACTAGAGAACAACTTGCGAATAGCATTAGGATTACAATCAAGAGCAACTGGTATAAGGTCTGCGTTCTTCATAAAATCTCTGAAGTCAGTTACAACATCTACTGGCATAGCAGTAGCTCTAACCTTAAACTTCTCAACTCGCGTCTCTTCGTCAATAGTCTTTCCATAGATTAAATAGTCAACTACCATATCGCGGCTTGTACCTTGACCAATAATTTCATACTTAACCATATCCTTAAGTTGCTCCGGTTTAACCTTTGGTAGCTCAAGGTCACGAGTATGCAGGTAACCACCTTCAGTAGTAATAATCGCATTCTTATTTGCTATATCTAATTTAGCAATAGCATGCTTCAACGCCATTACAATACCAAATGAATCAGCTATCTGACCATCATTGATTGTATCAGCTTCTAGTGGAATGATTCCGAACTTCTCGATCATTACAACTCCCGTCTTAGGATTATATCCTCCAACAGCAAGCTTAAGATTTGAACTAGAGGTATCGATTACTAAATTCTGTGTATTTCTTCCAAATGTAGAAAAATCCATTCTTATCTCCTTTCAAATTATATGTTAATAAAGGAAGCCATGTTGAGAATAGGCATTGCAACAGCACCAACGACTAGCAATACTACAAAAGCCATGATTACTATCATTACTGGCTCGAGAGCTGTTGTCATCTTCTGAGTAGCAGAGTCAGCCTCATCCTCGAAGTAATCAGCAGCCTTATCAAGAATAGTATCCAAAGTACCTGATTCCTCACCAATCGCGGTCATAGCATAAATCATTGGAGGAAACTCAGTAATTGGACGGATAGACTTTGAAAGTGTAGATCCTTTTCGAATCTCTATTCTTGCATCATACAATTTCTTCTCAAGAATCTTATTGTCCAAAGTTGCACCGGTTATTTCTACCGCCTGAAGAACAGAAATACCACTTCTTAGTAGGGTAGACACCGTACGAGTAAATCTAGCAGCAGCATTCATACGTGTTGCTTTTCCGATAATCGGAGCCTTTAGCATAATTTTCGCCCATATCAATGATCCGTTATCGGACTTCTTCCAAGTTTGGAATGAATATACGATAGCACCACCAATAAGAGCTACTAACCACCAGAACTCTACCAATCCATTACTCATTCCCATGACAAACTGTGTCAAAGCTGGCAATTCTCCTCCAAGATCTTTGATCGTCTCACCAATACCTGGAACAACAAATGTTAACAGGCCAACCGTAACTAACAATGTAACGACAGCAAGAATCTTAGGATATATCAACGCGGACGATACTCTGTTCTTCATTTTGCTATCCTTAGCAAAGTGGTCAGCCAGTCTTGCTGTTACCTCATCTAATTTACCTGCCTCTTCTCCTGCTGCAACCATGCTAATCATAATTGAAGGTAGATATTCACTCTGCTCTCTAAAAGCCTCAGTAAGTGTTTTACCAGACTGTATGGATTCATAAATCGCACCAACACACCTCTTCGCATTCTTGGTTTCAACCTGCTGATATAACATATCTAACGCACGAATTACCGTAATACCTGCAGCGAGAAGTGATGACAGCTGACGCGAAATAATAACTAATTCCTTCGTCTTCAGCTTTTTGCTTCCAATTTCCATGTTTAAAATACTTGGACCAGTATCTGTTTCAAGGGATGCCACAAATTTGCCATCAGCCTTCAGCAGACGAGCAGCGTCACCCTTTGAACCAGCTTCTATAGTGCCACTTGACTCTTTGCCTTTGGCATCTACGACCTGATATCTAAATTTAGACATAAACGTTTCCTCCTAACTCAAACGATATTAGAAATCAATATCAGAGAACAACGGACTAAGAACTGAAGTTCCAGTGTTACCCATATATCTCTTCAAATCATCAGGGAAACGGCATTTCGTAATAGCAACTTCCCTAGATATGATATCTCTCTTAACTAACTCAGCAAGATAAAAGTCCAACGGACACATTCCCTGTTGAATAGCAGTAGCCATAACACTATCAATCTGGTAAGCCTTACCCTCACGAATGTTGTTACGTATAGCATCATTAGCAATCATTATTTCAAACGCTGCGCATCTGCCTCCAGTTATTTTAGGAACAAGAGTCTGAGATATAACAGCAATAAGTACTGTACCAAGCTGTATTCTTACCTGATCTTGCTGATGTGGAGGGAATACGTCAATAATACGGTTAATCGTATCCGCTGCACCAGATGTATGCAATGTAGAAAGTACCAAGTGACCTGTCTCAGAAGCAGTGATTGCTGTACTGATTGTATCTAGGTCACGCATCTCTCCTACTAGGATAATATCTGGATCCTCACGAAGAGCAGATCTAAGCGCATTAGCAAAAGATAGTGTATCCTCATGAATTTCTCTTTGGTTAATCATTGCCTCTCCATGCTGATGAAGATACTCGATAGGCTCCTCAAGAGTAAGAATATGACATTTCTTAACACTGTTGATATGACCAATCATTGCGGCTAGAGTAGTAGACTTACCAGAACCCGTAGGACCTGTTACAAGAATAAGTCCTCGAGGTTTCATAGCCAACGTCTTAAAGATAGTCGGCAGTCCTAACTTCTCACAAGTTGGTATCTCATTAGTAATAGTTCTAGCAGCTAATGCGAAAGAACCACGCTGCTTAAAAATGTTACATCTAAAACGGCTATAATCCTTAACGACATAAGAGAAATCAATTTCTCCTCTCTCATTAAGATATTGCTGTCTTGATTTATCAATCATTGACTTGCACAAGAACTCAGTATCCGCTTGAGTAAGTACCTGATTGCTTAATGGCATCAACTCACCATTAATTCGAATCATAGGAGGAAGTCCAACAGTAATATGGGTATCAGACGCTTGACGTCTCACCGCTTCTGTTAGAATTGCCTCCATTGTAAGTGTAAATTCTTCCACTTCTTTACCTCCTAAAATGCCAAATATCAATCAATAGAATATGCTACACGCTTAAGTTCGTCCATAGTAGTAATGCCTTCTAGAACCAGTTCAGCAGCTGAATCCTTAAGCATTTGTGTGCCTTCCTCAACAGCAAGTTTTCTCATATCATCTTCAGAAGCGCGTCTCTCCAAAAGCGCCTTCATCTTTTTCGAAATAATTACAATTTCATGAATAGCTATTCGGCCTTTATAACCTGAACCATTGCAATCAGTACAACCTTCACCTTTATACAACTTCTGTCCGGGCTCTAGTTTGATTAGTGTCATCTCGCTCTCATCAGGATCATATGACTTACGGCAACTTGTGCATATTCTACGCACAAGTCTTTGAGATACGACACCAACCAGTGCCGATGATACCATGTATGGTTCAAGTCCCATATCAATTAATCGGTTAATAGAAGATACAGCATCATTTGTATGGATAGTACTGAATACTAAGTGTCCTGTGATAGCAGCTCTCATTGCAATTTCTGCAGTTTCACCATCACGAATCTCTCCTACGAGTACAATATCAGGGTCCTGACGCAGTACAGAACGAAGACCACTAGCGAATGTCATTCCAGCCTTAACATTTACCTGAACCTGATTGAGTCCAGGAATTTGAATTTCGACTGGGTCCTCTATGGTAATGATATTTGTATCAGGACTATTTTTCTCAGCTAGTAATGTGTAAAGCGTGGTTGTTTTACCGGATCCTGTAGGACCTGAAATCAAACAAATTCCTTGGGGTACCTGAACAATCTTATTAATCAATTCGTTATTATGTTCGTTTATACCTAGATATTTTCGGTTCAAATTACCGTCGTTCTTAGCCAAAATACGAATAACCGTCTTCTCACCATGAATTGTAGGAAGAATAGATACACGCATGTCAACAGGCTGTCCATTGATGTCTGTTTGAATACGACCGTCCTGAGGAATACGCTTCTCAGCAATGTTCATTCCACCTAGAATCTTAATTCTCGTTACAATAGCATCTCGTGCAGATATAGGATTACTCATAATCTCTTGCATGACACCATCAATACGGATTCTAACTCTAACTCTATCTTCCATCGGTTCGATATGAATATCGGAAGATCCTGCTCGAATAGCATAATCAATCATCGAGTTAACAAGCTTAACAACCGGGGCACTGTTAACTGCCTCAGCAACATCAGCACTGAGTCCCTCAATAACTGTACCTACGTCTTCAGATAATTCCTGAGCTGCCTGAGCTGCTTGCTCTTTACCATAACTAACACGAATTGCATCAACAATACCCGTATGAGTAGCAAGCATAGGAGTACATTCATATCCTGTACGGAATTGAACGTCATCTTGAATGAACATATTAAGCGGATCATCTAGTGCGATAATTAGCTTCTCTTCATCAAAACCAACAGGTATAACGAGATTATCAATACAGAACTTCTCGTCAAGAAGAGCTGTAGCCTTAGGGTCTACTTCAATGTTTGACAAATCAATAATTGGGTAATTGTATTGACTAGAAACAGCACGCAAAACGTCAAACTCAGACATCAGACCCATCTCGGTGATTACCTCACCAAGTCTCTTGCCAGTGTCTTTCTGTGTGCTTAGTGCCTCAGCCAATTCGGCAGCTGTTAAGAAACCGCTTTCAATAAGAATGTCTCCCAGCCTTTTCATCATATCCCCCTTTTGAAACCATACCGGTTATAGCATAAGGATATACCAAAGAGCCTAAAACTATAATGCATAGACATGTTGATTATGTTACGTTACAGTGCATTTTGTGCACGATGAACGTACCCCCGACTGATATATCCCTAAGACTATACAACAAAGCCTAAAATAATACAAGTTTTTTTATGTATTCGATTTTAATGTAGCGTTTGATTTTTTCGAATTCTGAATGACATATTTTTTTTGTTCAAAATTCCTGATTAATAGTGTATATTTGTTGGGTACTATTAAGGAGGAACTCGTGTGAATTACTCTGATTTATTTTTTATTATGTTTGTTACTTCTTCGACTATGTTTGGAATAATATTTGGAAGTTTCTTAAATGTAGTTATTTATAGGATACCTGCATCGAAGACAATAGTTAAGGGACACTCGATGTGCATGACGTGCGGTCACACTTTGGGGGTGTTAGATTTGGTACCAATACTAAGCTGGCTCTTTTTAGGTGGTAAGTGCAGATATTGCAAGGCCCCTATTGCTTCAAGATATTGTAAGATAGAGTGCTTCACTGGACTATGTTTTCTTCTGACTGCTCTTAACCATCGTGAGATTACAGAGCTTCTATTACAAGGTTCGAATAAGTTTTTGGTTCCGCAGTTTGCAATGTATTGCACCTTCCTGTTGATGATATGTTGTGTCATATCCGTGATGATGATTTTTTATGATACTCGAAAAGCATATCTTCAATTTCCTCTTATTATTTTGATTAGTCGTGCTTTAGTTGTTCTAATCTACGGTATCTATGTAGGTAACATTACGCTAGCTTTATATAGCATAGCGATATTCATTATTATGTCTGTAGCATTTATTGCTATACCCTATATTGTAATAAGACTTGTGAAAGCGAATTATAGCAAAGTGGATTTCTTGTTTGATTTTGCAATGGGTACTGCATTAACATTTGTATCTCAATATGCATACGTCAATAAGTTTGAAAAGATTTATACTTTCATTCCTTTGTTGACTTTCTACACTATTGTGCGATTGTTAACTAAAGATAAGAAATATGAGAAGTACATGGGAATCTTGTGTGCTAGCATTATTGTCTTATTGCTAGCATCGAGTATTATATTAATGTATCTATATTAATTGGAGGTTTTTATGTCTGGTCATTCCAAATGGAGTAATATAAAACGTAAGAAGGAAGCTTCGGATTCAGCAAAGGGTGCAATATTTACTAAAGTTGCAAAGGAAATTGCCGTTGCTGTTAAGGCCGGTGGTGCAGATCCTGAGTCCAATTCACGTCTCAAAGACATCATAGCGAAGGCTAAGTCTGCAAATATGCCTAATGACAATATTAATCGCGCAATAAAGAAAGCGGCTGGTGCAGGCGAAGGTGATGATTACGAAGAAATCGTATATGAGGGTTACGGACCGGCAGGTGTTGCTGTAATGGTACGTACTTTAACTAATAATCGGAATAGAACGGCTGCAGATGTTCGTCATATTTTCGATAAGTTTGGTGGAAATATGGGAGTATCCGGAAGCGTTGGATTCATGTTTGAGACTAAAGGTACTATTCTAATTAGTCCTGAAGATTTTGAGGATGAAGATCAAGTAATGATGGACGCTCTAGAATTTGGTGCCGATGATTTTGTTAGTGAAGAAGATTGTTATTGTATTACCACTTCACCCGATTCTTATTATAAGGTAAGAGATGGACTTGAAGGAAAGGGTTATACTTTTATTGACACTACGCTTGGCCCTGTTGCGACAACTACAGCCGAGGTTACCGACCCAATTGCTTGTGAGCAACTAGATAAGATGCTTGATATGATGGATGATAACGAAGATATTCAAGAGGTCTACCATAACTGGGACAACTGATTAGTGAGGATTTATGGCTCAGAAATTTGACTCAACTAATAGGAAGGGGAAGAGTTTTCCTTTTGGATCTGTTAGCGATAGTGTTGACAGTGCTGATGAGTTGGGTCTTTCTTCTGTCCAGAATTCTACTGAAACAAGCCCTGTGACTCCTGCGAGACATGGAATTCTTATCCCGGAGTTAAGATCTACCATACGCAGATTTGAACGTGCTGGTGAGACAAGAAATCAGCGTCAGGACGACCAGCACAGTGTCGACAAAATCCTTTCATCAGAGGCTCTGACACGCGATGCTTTGTCTCATATTGGTATTGTTTCATTTGTTGGCCCTTCCGGTACTGGCAAGAGCACAAGAGCAATTCGCGTTGCGAAGGCTAATGATATTCACTATATTATTGATGATGGTCTTCTAATTAACGGAAGCAGGATTGTTGCTGGTACTTCGGCTAAGAAGGCTCCGACCAAGATGGAGTCTGTCAGGCAGGCTCTTTTTTCAGACCTTACCCGATCGGCAGTAATGAGAAGAGCCCTTGTAGAATCTAATCCTGCAACTTTAATGATTCTTGGAACCAGCGATTCTATGTTGCAAAAGATTTGTAATAATTTGTGGCTGAATCAACCTTCAATGTTGATTACTATCGAAGACGTAAGTTCTGAAGAGGAGATTCGCGAAGCGCGAAATACTCGCTTATCTGAAGGAATGCATACAATTCCTGTTCCAAGCATGGAAATTAAGCACGAATTCTCTGGATACTTCTCTGACCCTTTCAACAGACTTCGTCAGCGATTGGACAAAGAACGCGGTGTGTTACCTGTTGTTCCTGATACAGAAAGAACAATAGTTCGCCCAACCTTCTCTTCACTTGGCTCATATTCGATATCTGATGAAGCTTTGATGGATTTGGTTAGACTTATTCTAAAGCGAGTAAAAGGTTTTGCAGAAGTTGTTTATCTTAAGTCTGAGAAAAGAACATACGGAGTTGTTATTAGTCTTGATATTGCTATTTACTACGGCTATGACGCTCAAGCTGTATTATCTCAAGCCCAAGAACGAATAGGAAGAGGTATCGAGGAGTACACATCTATTACTATTCTTTCAGTTAACGTACGCGCTTGCCGATTGTTGCATTCTCCTTCTGACAATATGAAAGAGGTAACTTAATGGAAAAAATCTATACAATTCCTGTAAATGACGCATACACTACTGAGTGCGATTGTCCAATATGTGTCTTAAAGAAGAAATCTGAGGAAGACTATATTAATTATTATCTTGGTCCATCACTAATGGAACCGGACACTAGAATGATCACAAACAGAACTGGATTTTGCCCGGATCATATGGGAATGTTAAATACAAGAGAAGCAAATCGACTCGGCTTAGGCCTTATGATTCATACCCATTTGATAGACATTCGTCAAGATGTGACAAATACTTTATCAAATTGTATTCCTAACAAGCGATCATTGCTTAAGGGTAAGTCAAATGAGTACAAGTCAAACCTCGTGTCTTTGGCTAATAGAATAGATGGTCGCGTTTCATTATGCCCTATATGCGACAAAATTGACTATTCTATGGAAAGATATATTGACGTTATACTTTGGCTTTTTGTACATGATCCGGATTTCAAGCAGAAATTTGCTAATGCAAAAAGTCATTGTTTACCGCACATTGCTATGTTGCTAAGAGGCGCAGCGTCGAAGCTTTCGCAGAATGAAGCAGTTGATTTTTTGACTATTTTGTCATCCAGTCATAAGAAATCACTAGACGAATTGATAGCAGATGCTGAATGGTTTACATTAAAATTTGATTATAGAAATACAGATAAGCCATGGGGTAATAGCAAGAATGCTATTCAGAGATCAATGAGATTTTTAAGCTCAGATAGGAGTGATTTTGATGAGCAAGCAAAGAAAAGAATCGACAGAAGTTAGTGTTTTTCCTGAGTTAATCGATAACGCACATTCTGATAGTTTTTCACTGATAATCAAACACGATTATTATTCTTCGGATAGTGACCATGGAAGAAGTCTTCTAGATGCTTTTATTTCTTCGATATTAATAAATCACACTAGCGTCGCTAGTATTTATTTTATAGATTCCGGAGTTAAGTTACTTTCGACTAATAACGACTTATTTGAATTAATTGCAGAGCTTTCCTCTCGAAAAATTCGCTTATGTGCTTGCCTGGACAGTTATCAACAGTTTGAGGTTGAATCAGATGACAGAGTAGACATTTGCTTTCTCGATTCTATAGATATTGCCACTGAAGTTCTTGCAATTGATAGATTGCATACCCTGGAATAGTATTGGTTAGCTATTATCACGACAAAAAAGCCGGAGTATATGCTCCGGCTTTTATTAGTAAAGATTAAAGATTAATAGAAATACTCATATTCCTCAACAATATAATTGGAGTATCGTATCGAGATATTACCATTTGTCTCATCATAAGTAGGTCCTGGACAATAAGGAATAATAGCTTGAGCACCATCCCTGTACATCATTGTGGTTGCTGAGATTCTTCCGTAGAAGTTTGTGCTGTTGCAAAATTCTACTATTCCCGGATTCGATGTGTCTCCATATACACCAATATATGCATCAATTGTAGTTTGTGGTCCCAAAGTTACTGTGTTTCCCTGCGCTCCAAAGATGTATACATGAGGCTTTGTTCCAGATGTAGGAGCTGCTCCAGGAGCACGGCCTGACGAAATAATACCACAATCGTCTGTATTAGTTCCAATTGTAAAGTGAACGTTTGGAGCTAGAATAAAACGCACCCAATTATCAGAGCCTGTAGCATTTATTACATTAAAATATCCATTTGCAATAGTAAAATCATGGTCTACATAGAATGTATAGTTACCAGCAGCCAAATCTATCGTTACACCTGGAGTTGTTCCACCAGAAGCTGTCGGATTACCTAGACTATTACCACTTATGATGTATCCACCAGGATCAGGGCTAACATCTGAAGTGTTGGTCAATACCAATTCAGAAGCAGTACTATGGGAATATGGATCGCCAAATGAGGCTTCCACAGTAGCGCTACTAGGGAATCCATTCGTAACTGCTGTTGCCACAATTCCAGATAGATATTCGTCTATTCTTGCAGAAATCTGCTGTTGCATAGTTGAAGATGCACTTGTAACAATACGACTAGATGCTTCAGTCGTTATAGTAGCTGGATTTGAGTAGCTACCTCTTTGTAAGATGAAGCTATTTGGATCACTATAAAACCCATTCAATGACTGATTGCTAATGCTTCCAATTGCATTAAAGTTAAAGTTATAAGTAGCAATGCTGTCAGCGTCAATAGGATTGCCTTCAGTAAAATCGCCACTGATTACACTTCCTCCATTATAGAAAGCATCACCTGTACCATCTCCATCTTCCGACAAGAAGAATAGACTTCCTCCAGTAATCGCTAGACCTGCACCATCACTTCCGTTTACGTCAAAACCTGCATCTGGTCCATATAAAATTACGTTATTATGGAAGGCGTTACCAGAACCCGTAGTCAGTATCCCTGTGCATACAACTTCGCAGCTATAGACAGAACTACCAGTATTTCCCATGTGAGAATCACCCAATAATAATGCAATATTATCTCTAGCACCTGGCAAAGGATTCTGTCCAACATTCATCTGACCAAGAGCTCCACCATCACCTAGTTGAACCGTAGTCTGAAATAGCGAATTATCCTCATCAGGTGGATCACCACGAAGAACCATTCTAATATTCTCTTGCTTTCCATCTATTTCTGTAGAGAAAACAATCGTAACCAAATCAGTACCCGTCTTAGAGAAAGAAGCCGTTGTCATGTTGCCTACAGCCCCTGATGCACCAGGTACACTCGTTCCATTCACAGAAAAATCAAGAACAGCATTGCCATTAGCTAAAGCCTCTAATTGCTCATCCGTTATCTCCTGAAGATATACGGCCTGATAGAAAGCTTCTGCTACTGAAGTCACTGTAAGCCTCGCTTGGTTAGATTTTGATGAATCAAAATATCTCTGCCTTGTACTTCCGGTAATCATCATGGCAGAAGTAATCAGTATAAGTCCTACAGCCATAATCATTAATACAACAATTAACATCGAACCATTCTTGTTCGACTTGGCAGATTCTCTACTCATATTTGTCCTCGCTCCAATCATAATCGATAATCCTTTCATTGATTATTATGACTAACATATAGCTAAATTATCAATAAATCATTAACATTAAGTATTGTAGCATCAATCTAAGATGATTTCCATACCTAAAATGTCTGATACAGTGATGCATTATTTATTTATATAGCAAACCCGCTGTATTACTAGTACAGCGGGCAAGTGATATCATATCTAATTAAATAAATGAACTCTTATTGGTAGTAATTTTAGTAGTAATAATCAAACGCGATTACATTGTACTCAGAATACCTAATTGCTATATTTCCCGTAAATTCTTCAGCAGTCGGATCAGGACAATAAGGAATAGAAGCCGGGGTACCACCTACATACCTAATCGTCGTTGCTGTGATTCTTCCATAGAAATAAGGTCCATTGTTAAATAGTACTGTTCCCTCTGTTCCGTTATCAGAAGAACCGAACACTCCAATATAAGCATCAACTACAGCATATTGGTACATAGTAACTGTATTTCCACTAGCGCCAAAAATATAGACATGAGGTTTTCCCGACGTTGCTTGAGTACGACCTGTATGAGTTCCAGTAGAAATAATACCGGTAGTTCTATTTCCATACATATTCGCTGGTTGTCCTATATTCATATCGACACCATCAGCAAGGATGAAGCGCACCCAATTATCAGAGTTTGCTCCATTGATTACTTCGAAGTGACCAGAATTAATACTGAAGTTTCCATTAACATAGAATGTATAATTACCAGTTGCCAAATCACAAGTAATAGTTGCATCCTTGTTTGACCAACCAGAAGCACCAAGTGAACCGCCATTAATAATATAATTACCAGCAGTTAAAGTGGCACCATTTGCAAGTTGTCCACCAGTAATTACTGTGGATCCGGAAGGAGCTGAAGAAGGAACACCAAATTGAGTCCTAGCCTGAGCACTTGTAGGAAATCCAGCATCGATGCTACTCTGCAAGTCACCATTTAGGTACTCGTTCGCTTGATTTGCTAATTCTTGCATTAGTGAGTTACCTCCTACATAAGCAGAACTAGCAGCATTTCTCTCAAGAACAAAATTGTTATATGGGCTACTTGCACCCCAATTCTGTCCAGCATCGTTACCATATCCAGGATTCATGTCTCCATATTGAAGAACAGTATTATTAAGCGATCCACCATCACTTAGTATTCTTCCGTTAATTATGTTATACATGTTCTGTCCATATCCGTTGTAAACAGTATTACGAAGTACAAGATTATCAACATTAAAATTAAAGTAATTATTAGATACGGCAGTATTGGGGGAACCATCAGAATTTCTGAATACATAGCCAAGTTCACCATCAGGAGAAACAAAATAACAGTCTCCTTCACCGGCAGCTATCGTAATTCCATTTCCACCGCTACCTATATTGTAACCCGCATCAGAACCATAGAAGACCACATCATTATGATAGATATTACCGGAATTACCAGTAATAATTCCCGTACAAACAACTACAGAGTCCATTCTTCCAGTACCTGAACCAGCCAAATCAGAGTTCCCTCTTAGAACGACAAAATTATCGGTCGCTCCGGCTGGCGCACCAGCTCCAATTAGACACTGGCCTAAATTAGCACCTTCACCTGCATCAACACAGTTTTGGAATAAATTAGGATCATCGGTATCGTCAGGAGATGTCAAAGTCATCTTTACATTCTCTTCTTGCGAATCAATGGTAGTAGAAAAATAAATGATGATAGTCTCACTTCCGCCTACAACACCACTATCGAATTTCGCGGTAGTAGTATTATTAGACGTAGCTGCAGCACCGGCAACAGAAGAACCGGATATGTTGAACGTTATTTGTGCATCAGCAGCAGCAAGCGCCTCTAGTTGCTCGTCCGTAATCTCTTGTAAGTAGACTGCCTGATAGAACGCCTCAGCAACTGAAGTAACAGTAAGCCTTGCCTGATTAGCTTTCGCATTCTGATAGTATCTAGTCCTTGTCTCAGTTGTAATCATCATGGCCGAAGTAAAGAGAATAAGACCAACAACCATGATAATCAACACAAGAATCAGCATTGAACCTTGTTTGTTTTTTCTTTTATTGTGGATAAAATCTAGCAATTGTCTCATAATATCACTCTTTCTCACGAGAAGAAAAATCGTGCAAAACTTATTATTCACATTCTTGTCACAATTATAACACCGTAAAAAAGAGGTTGTATCAACGAATCGCGGTAAATATGTCTAGTTTGTAAACAAACTATTGATAAAATGATAACAATTGATTTTCACATATTGATCAAATTCCTTAAGCTTGTTGATTCTCTTTGGTAAATTCCCCAGAAGACGGCTTCAAATCAACATTATCAGGTGTTGAAGGAATAATTAATGCTCCCTTAGAACCGTACTTTGCAAACTCTTCAGCCTTTTCAGCAATAAGATAATAATCTGGTTGAGTTGCATATCTGAGAACAGCCGTCGCAAAATACGCCTTATCCTTGAGCTTCTTTATTCTAGTTCTGGAGAAGAAATCGCCATGCTCAACACACTCTGATAGCGAATACACAGATTTTCGTATGCGAAATGCAGGAATAGAGAATTTAAGGTTACTAGAACAAATCGGACAAATTGCACAAAAGCCTGAAGCCGATGCTATAGCCTCGTTAACTGAAGGCATCTCCACTCCTCGATAATTGAATTCAAGTTGAATATCAGGATCTACAAGAGAGCTAGTAATAACACTTAGGAGTTCAGAAGTCTTGTTATGCTCGAAAAGTTCGCCAAAAACGAGAGCTGTATAATGAGCATCTGCGAGAGCGCTATGGAATGTATCGTCTTTTGGAATTTTGAAATAATCAACCGCATATTCGACACTTCGCTGCTTGCCCTTCTCTCCGGCAAAACGTGAGAATATAGGCTGCAAATCCAAAAAAGCTCGACGTAATTCTGAGTCTAGACCAAAGAACTTAAGGTTTGTTTTAAGCATATCAGGATCAGAAGTCCCCCAGCCAACCAGGATACAACTACTATCACAAAAGTCTAAAAATTGATTAATGGCCTCCTCGAAGCTGACGCCTGTCTTAAGATCTTCATTGCACTTGTGAGTGACCTTCTTAACATGATAATGAAGCTTCTTGTAACACCGAGGGCGTATAGTGGCTGAGAATTCGGATATACGAGAAACGCCGCCATTCTCATACCTATACTTCACAGCACCAATATCAATTATCTCCCCTTTAAGATTCGAGGCATCAAAAGAATACTGCTTTCCAGGAAATGGTTGATTCCATTCCATATCAAAAATGACGAACTGGGTTGAATCGGTTATACCGATACCCGCTGTAAGCGAACTTCTCACAAAGGTACCTCTTCTCTGTTTCTCATAGTTTTTTTACCATAATAATACAGTAAACAAACACCTGCAAGGCTAGCAGAGCTTATTATTACACCTACAATTATGTCCTTGTTGTCGCGACCTACGCAAACCTTCATATCGCCAGTTCCATCATACTCCAGTTCAAAGGCTAGAAACCCTCCAATTGAGAATGTTGGCACTTCCTCAGAATTTACTTCAACATCAATTAAATCTGAGTATCTTGATCCTACAACAACAGAAATTACGTTACCAACCACGGGAGGGATTCCTGAAGTGTCAAGAGAAAATAAACTCGTCCCTGAAGATAAAGTCTTAGAATTCAGAGCATCTAAAGCTTCTTCGTCCATGCTATAAAGCAAAAACATCACATTGTATTCCACATTCTCGCCATAAAAAAGTCTAACGCTATTAACAGCATTCTCTTGGGGTTCAGCCTCTACTAAGAAAGGTCCATTGAATTCTTGATGAAGTTCTGTATCGTCCAGAAAAGTAGTGAATGTTGATCTTCCGCGAAAATTAGACATAGCATATACTTCTTGCCCTTCTACATAGTCATTCACCAATAGTATCTCATCGCCAACGGAAGGAAAAGTCGTAGAAATCTGACTTCTCACAAAAGCAGGTGTAGAATTTTTTATCGAAAATATGGGAGTGTCCATATTCGTACTTCTAGAAAGATAATTTAGTAAATCAACAGGAGTCCCAAATGCTTGATGGTTATCTGCCGAAATTGAATAAGGAAGAACAATGTAGTCAATTTTACCAACATCTTGAGAAGCAATAGAAAATTGATGCTCTCCACTTGAAATAATATCGTAACCATATGCAGTAGTTGCATCCTCCACATCCGGCTGGAAAACACTCATTCTAGTTATCGTTTGAGTATCTACTTGAGATACTGACAGGCAATATGAAAGGTTAATTCCTAATCCGATTATGACAGCAACCGTAATTAGTATGCTTGGAAGAATGCCTTCTGAACGATTATAAAAAATAAGTAAGGCTACAACGACAATACCGCCTAATCCTGAGAAATAAAGACTAAACTCGCTAGGAGCAATATCTATTGCAGAGCTGTTTGACAGGATAAGTAAGATAATCGTTAAGAAACCAACAGCGTAAAGCGTACCATCTGATATTTTTTTGATGTTCTTCATAGATACCGCAGCAAAAAAGAAAATCATAACAGCCAAGAAGCATAGTCTGGCAGCACCAAAACCATCCCCAAGATAATATGGATCGGTTACCATCTCAAGTGGAGTGAAAGCTATTGACAAGTGATATAAAAGTATAATCGCTAATATACTAATGCGAATCCTTATCGGGACCTTGCTGTTGAAAATAAAAATAATAAATAAAATAAATACAAAAATAGATAATCCGAAGACTGGAGCAATATTTCCAGAATCAGCTTTTGTAGAGTAGCCAAAGCCGTCCATCATTTTCGAGAGGAAGTCAAACAAAGTATACTTAACAACCAGGTTGTCCTTAATCGCATTGAAAGTTAGTGTTACTTCCTTGGCAAGAATCCATTGAACAATGGATACAGACGATAGCGCGAGCCCAATTAGCGTGAATGGAATAGACTTTAAATACATAATAATAGATTGGGTTTTGTCAACACGCATACACAATACAAGCATTATCGACATTAACGCTATGAATGGTAGACCGAATATTACTCCATAAGGGCCTGAAATAAATAGAACTGCTGTAGAGATAATTATCAGTATTCCATTAAAAGTTCTCGAGTCACGAAAGAATCTATCTAAGCAGCATACAACCAAAGGCAAGATAATGCATGCATTCATGAGTGCCGAATTCATCGAGAAAGATAAAACCGGAGCACACAAAGCATAAGCGCACGACAAAACGATTGTCATTAACTTATTACAACATATGTGTTTTCGACAAAGAAATGCCATCGTCAAAGCTGCAAGACCAATGCGAATAAGGTAAGCAGACAAATACCATGCTTCTCTAACACCTTCTCCAAATAACGTTCCTATCAAAAACAATGGGTCCAACTTCTCTGCAAGAACCTCGCGCAATTCGCTTCCATCGTCTAGCCCAACGCCGGTGTGTGTCATCCTTCCGTGAATCTCGCTAGCAAGCTCTACATCAGAGTCAGTGGCAGCAAATTCTTCAAAGTGGAAGACTCTTATAACCCCTAATCCCTTAGTTTTGCTAGCACTATTAGTGTAAGCATTGGCAGCAAAGGATGCTGATATGAAAATTAAAACAGGCAAAAGAAATACGCACAATACGTACAAAGTATTCTTGAAGAAAAGCTTCGAGAACAGCATGCCATTATTTCTCGTCGGTATTCTCATCTGTAGAGCCCTCCGAAGGAGAAGTAGAATCATTAATACTCTCTTGATCTTGATTATCTGGTTCCGCATTAATTTCTGTAGTCTGCGTAGCTTTCAGTGCAACTGAATCAGTAGGACCGCTCTCAACAACTTCACTGGTAATATCATCATTACTGCCTACAGCTTCTGACTGGGATTGAACAGCAACTGCTTGCTTCGTTCTCATACGTTTGATAAATATCTGCACAGCCAATAACAGTACAAATGCAAGTCCTGAAGCTAACGATATTAACGCTCCCTCCTTGAATCCTACTGGTACATAACTTAGCGAAATAGTATGAGTCCCCTTCGTTAAGTTAACTCCACATAAAGCATCTTGAACAGAAATCAATTCCGTCTCTTTGCCATCAACTGTCACTGTGAATCCCTCGGAATAAGGTACCGAAAGGAAAAGAAATCCATCTTCTTTTGCATCTATAGTACCTGTAAGATGTGTGGAATCGTAAGAAGTTACTAGAAGCTGCTCATCACCAAGAACATCTAGCATTTCTTGATATCCTTCTATGCTCTGTTCGTATGCATAGATATTCATAGGTCTGGTTGGAGTCTCACTATATTTGATAGTAACGTTTATCGGATTTCCATCATACTCACCTAACGATACAATCTGTTCAGAACGAGCCGGAACAGTCGTTGGGGTTTTATCGTCATCTCCTACAGTAATGACACAATTCGAGCTCTTGTTTGCGCCAACATAAAGGAACACTTCGCTTCCGATGGTAGCTTCGTCGATAACGATAGATACCTGTGAGTCTTGGGTGGTATCAGTAAATGCATATCTTATTGAGCCATCATTATTTCTAGTACTAGAAGCATTCTCGCAAGAAACATTCGTTAACTGCAATTGTGAATACACATCAGCATCTACTCCCATTGCTCGTATCCATTCGTTTGTCTTTAAAAAAGAATCATTATTATTTGAATCAGGAAGATAATCAATTATATCGTCGGAAGTCATAAAGCCCACAGCAAAAGCATCTTCGTTGCCATGAACGTCAATAGTAGAAGTATCTAGCTCCATATCAAAGCACAAAGGTACTCCTATTCCCTCGCCTACGCATACAAAATTTCTTACTCCCAAGATAGTAGCAGTAACTTGGGAAAGGCCAGCAGTTCTTATACTATTGATGCCATTATTATGAAAACCAAAATTTCTCATATAAACTACAAAGCTTTCTCTGGCAGTTGAAGAGAAAATGGAGATTCCCTTAACACCGTAAATTGATTGAACATTACACGAATCTGCAGGATATATCTCTGTTCGTTCAAACGGAGCATGACCATCGGAGCCTTCTGCCTTCTGAGCATAGTATCGAGCATCGACTCTATACATCGTATACAAATTGTATTCAGGATATCCTTCATTCATTGCTACTTGACCTACCGTTCCACATGTGGCAACGAGCATTTCGAGAATCATCATCGATACGACAAGATCAGTATAGAAACCTTTTCGCTTATTGGTATTAAGACTAATCGCTCTAAGAACAAGACCTTGAATAAGGACGAAAACAAGGGTTAATCCGATTTGCAAATAATTCTCGTTTCCTTCACCAAACTTTTCGAAAAGAATAAGATAGCACCCAGCGCCAACCGCGCAAGTGCAAATACTTCTGGTTGAGAAGAACCTTATGCGACGAATTACCATAAATGCCATAAATACAATGAGGAAGCTCATCAAAAAGGACTGGCGATAAGGTATCTGATTGGGGAAGTGGAATCCATGCCAAATATAATTCAGCATCCGATTAGAGAAACTTAAGTACATAAAGGCAACTAAGAAACCGAATCCAATTTTGTGCTTAAGTGTAATTCCTGACTTCTTAGGAGCCATGAAAAATAATGGTAACAGGAGAACCATCATAACGCCGCAATAAACATTAGCCATACCATCGCGTATGTTTGGATGAGCAACAACCATAAATCTTGCTAAGAAATCAAATAAACTAGTCGTAAGCTTGAAATCAACAGGAAAATCGCCTCCTGTGGCAGAACTATTTTGAAGAATTATATAGGTGGGGATTGTCAAAACAGCAGTTAATCCACCAGCAATAGCGCTACCTAGAGCAAACCTACCAGCGCTTTTAAAGAAGCTTGCGAACGACATGCGGTTTGTAATTGATCTGTCTTTGGAAAACGTATGGATTATAAAATAATAAACAACAGCGAAGAGGCTTAAGAATAAGCAAATAAAGAATCCTGCGTAGAAATTACTGTAAATACAAACAGCAAGAGAAATAACATATAGTGAATACTTCCCTTCAAGCATCAGTTTCTTCAATCCTAAAGCAATAAGTGGTAGTAAAACTAAAGCATCACACCACATGATGTTCCAATAGTCGGTTAGAAACCAGCCACATAAAGCATAGGAGCTAGCAAACATAACTGTGATTGCATCTATTCGTTTCGAGTCATTCGAACTTAAGAAGAGTGTCATGAAGACTCCTGCAAGTCCTGCTCGAATCACCGTAATAAAGGCTACGAATGCTGGAACTGCAGTGGCGGTTACAAATACTACGAAAAGGTTAAGAGGACTCGCCTCATAGTTTGCGTATATGGCGTAGTACTCACTTCCTAGACCGCTATTCCACGAGTAAAAAAGAGAATCGCCGCTTAGTAGCTTATCTCTTAGTTCTATTAGAAATGGAGTGTATTGATGATAACAATCAACCGACATTATCGTAGCATTACCAAAAGGATACACCTCAAGGATTGCGAAAATAGCAAGCATTGCGCCTGCTGGGAGGAGAAAGGCCATAAGCAGTTTAAACCACTTCTTCTTTGTAATTTCCTCGTTAATAAATCTTGACATATTCTTCCCTCTTCTTGATTTTCTCCAAATTATAATATCACACTGTATTGCAAATGCCTCACATATACTTTGATAACGTAACATTAAAAAGATTATAATATGATAGAGTAAATTGAAATACTTTAAATGGGTGATTTTTACTATGGGACTTAGACTAAAAATTATAGTAAATCCTTCTTCTGGGAGAGAACGCGCGAAGAGTAACGTTGAAGATATTTTGGCGTATTTGTCATCGATAAATCAGCTTGAGCGTGCAGATATTTGCTATACTGCTGCAAAGCATGACGCGACTAGATTCGCTAGAACGATTAATCCCGAAGAGTACGATTGCGTTATTGCAGCGGGCGGCGACGGAACCGTTAATGAAGTGGTTACCGGAATTATGCAAGAAGGCATTGATATTCCATTAGCCATATATACGTCTGGTACAGTTAACGATTTGGCGACAAGCATAAATTTGCCTTCTGAACCTAACGATTTTGCGAGAATGCTTTTGCGAAAAAAGACGAGCCGTATCGATTGTGGCAAGGTAGGCGATTACTATTTTATGAACGTTCTTGCTGGCGGATTAATGACGGACGTTGCTTATAAGGTTCCTTCTGCACTGAAGACTAATCTTGGCCCTGTGGCATATTGGATAAGTGCTTTGGCTGACTTCCCAGATTTGAATAGAACAATTCAACTTAAAATAACCGCAAACGACGTGAAATACGATGTTGAAGCGACATTGTTTTTCGTATCAAATTCTCAAAGTGTCGCTGGTTTTCGCAAACTCATGACAGAAGCGGAGCTTAACGACGGTCTTCTTGATGTTTTGGTTCTTCGTAAGGTTGCCTACGCCGACGTGTTCCCTTTGCTCGGGAAACTGATGGTTGGAGACCACATATATAATGACAATGTTATTTATTTTCAAACGGATATGCTATCAATCGAGACTGACGCGGACACCCATGTAGTCACCGATTTGGACGGTGAGAAAGGGCCAGCGTTGCCTGTAAACATAGAATGCCTTCACAAAGCACTTAAAATAATAGTTCCTGATGAGGAGGATGTATTGTGAGAAACAAGAATAAGGATGAAGCCCCTAAGATAAGAAAGCCTTCATTAGACACGCCTTCGGTTGAAGACAGCGTGGACGCACCTGCGGAAACTCTGTCTGTAGAATCTCCAGTTGACGAGAATGTTGAAGCGAATACTAATACACCTGTCGAAGAAACCTTGGACGCAACGATATACTCGGCACAGACCGAAGATACAATTATTGAGGAGGATCCGCTACAGGTGGCTATACCTGCAGAAGAAGACATTGCCTCTCTTTCTCAGGAGGATAACCTAACGCAAGAGGTTGAGGATTCCGAAGAGGAAAGCCTTCCAGAGATGATTAAGAAAGATGTTGTTTTGCCTAAACATAAGGCGCATGGGCCTAATAGCAAGGGTAGTCGAAAAAGCAAGTCAGACCGAATGAAGCGTAACACGCTTGCAGTTAACCAGAGCTTGAATGATATTGATCCGGATGTTCTTTCTGATGAGCAACCGGTAGTAAAGAAGCAAAAGAAGAGTGTTATCAAAGAGGAATTCAAGGAGAATAAAATAGTACCTATTAAGGTAAATTTAGCTTCTCCTAAGGTAAAAAAGGAAGTCGATCCCGTTAAGGCTAAGAAGCGCCAGAAAAAAAGCTTGCGTTTCTTCGTAATCGGAATTATTGCAGTTGCCATTGTCGTTGGCTCAACTATTTTCTATGGGACAGGTCTAAGCAAACGACTTGATAGCCCTCTGACAATTAATGGCCAACAGGTAGATAGTGCGGAATTCAGCTTCATGTACCATTATGTGCTAATAGAGAATGGTGTCGATATTTTCGCTGCCGATACGCAGGAAATGTTAAATTCTACTTCAGATGATCCTAATTACGCTACAAACCGCGACTACTTCCTAGACTTAACGGCAAAGCAAATGCAAACTACCCAAATACTGTATGATGACGCTACCTCCCATGGTTATCGAATTGAAGACTCACACTATACGCTCGCTAGATCGTACGTTGATTGGCTTTCTGGCAAAGCTGAGGTTCTAGGTGTGTCGCTTGATACTTATATTCGCGGTGTTTTCGGAAGCCAGGTTGACGAGCAATGCGTGATTAATTCGCTAGCAAAGAAATACTTTACCGAGGATTATTCTTCAGATGAGAAGTTGGTTGAATTGCAAGCTTCCCTTGACCAAGCAGAAGAAGCCTACAACGCAAATTCGAACATCTATGATGTAGTTGATTACAAGGTTTTGCGTATTACGTATGAGCAAAGAGACGAGGCATTTATTACAACAGCTAACTTACACGCAAACGAGATTATTGAGTCTATGGGACACGATCAATCGCTTTTCGAGCTGTGTGCGGCTGAGTATTTTTCTGGTGAGACTCATGACAGGCTGCTTGAGCCTGATTCGACTTTGGTTTCCAATACGCGTTACGCGGATTTGGACCATACAGACATTAGGGATTGGCTTTTTGATTCTGCTAGAACACCTGGCGATGCGACGATTTTCCCTGACTCAGATGGTTTCCCAATTATCGTTTGCTTTGTTGACAGAAATAGACAAAATGACCCACTAAGAAACGTAAGAATGGTTCAAGTATCTTTTGGACAGGATGAACTTGGCAATGGATTAAGTCTAGGCGATGCGCAGTCTTTGGCTCAGGAAATATACGAATATGTTGGCGATGAGTCGAGCTTTCTTGAGGTCGAGAACCTTTATACCGATGAGATTCTGAACGGGTATGTCACCGTATCCCAGAGTGCCGACACCTACCGAGGCAAATTTGAGACTGTCATCGACGAATGGATTTATACTAATGGGCGTGCTGCCGGCGATAAGGTTATTCTTGAGTCTGAGAACGCCTTCTACGTTGTCTACATTGTGTCCGAGTCGGCTAATCCCGAATGGTTTGATCGAGTGAATAGCTTTATTCGAATGAATAACTATCAGGCCTACATGAACGAGATGCAAACTGAGTACCCTTATGAGTTCAAGCCAGCTGGACTTGCTGAAATTCAAGATGTTCCATAAGGCAACTATTGGATGCCCTTTCTTTTTCGAAAAGGATAGCTATCGTTAGAGCCGCCATATTATTACAAACAAAACACGCGCTAGGTTATTTCACCTACCGCGTGTTGTTATATTCTTCAAGATTAAACGATGACCATTAAGCTCCTAATCTCATCGTCTGGATCAAATACATGATTAGCACCAAAAAAGAAGTTGATAAAAGCGCAAATATCAACATCCATACTACAATCTTCTGTATCGCGTTACTTCTTCTGTTCTCAGTATTACCCGTTTGCATTTGCACTGTCTCCTATAATCATCGTAAATGTCATTTGCTCTCCATCGCGCTCTATGACTATATCAATCTGGTCACCAGCGCTATGTGCATCACGCGCCTCTATAATATCACTTGATTCGTTAATTTCAACTCCATCTACAGAAATGATAACGTCACCAGCAAATAATCCCGCTTGATCGGCTGGGCCATCAGGCACAACGTCGTTAACATACACACCCGGAATCGCTCCGAAATAGGACTCTTCCGTAATAGTTACTGCTGTAAACCCCATATATGGTCTGTTTGCTACATAACCATAGTTAATTAAAGATTGAATTACACTTTCTATCGAATTGATAGGAATCGCAAATCCAAGTCCTTCAGCCGAAGCCATCTTTGCGTTTGTAACTCCTATTACTTCGCCAAAAGAATTAATTAAAGGCCCGCCACTATTTCCCGAATTAATCGAAGCATCCGTTTGGATCAAAGTAACGAGATATCCATCATTACTCATCTCGCGCTCAACCGCAGAAACAACTCCAACAGTAACTGTACCAGCGAAGCTACCAAGCGGATTTCCAATAGCAACTACTAGTTCGCCTGTTTGAAGAGCCGAAGAATCTCCAAGAGTAACATATGGCAAATCCTCTTCGCTTGTTACCTTCAATACGGCTATATCGGTTTGCACATCAGCACCTACTATCTCAGCATCAAATAAATCGGTGTATCCAGGAATCGCAACCTTTACACCTGTTTGATTCTCAAGACTAGTTACAACATGAGCGTTAGTTACTATGTAGCCATCAGCTGTAATAAGAAAACCTGAGCCTGAGCCTGACCTAGCATTAACTCCACTCTCGTCGCTATATAAATAAACCGTTACAGTCGCTGGAGACACTTGATTAACTATCTCCACTGTCGTAAGTCGCTCTCTGTTAGGATCCGTTACGCCAGCCGCATCTTCCAACGAGAACCAAGGGTCAATCGCATCCGAGATGGTTGTAGCGACGGTTTCCTGTTCTTCTTCAGCATCATCAGCTTGCGACAAACTCTCGTATTGTTCATTATTGTTATGTAGATATCCAAATACACCCACTTCGCCATTTGCTAATCGAAAAATATAAGCCGACTGATAACCACAAAAAAGCAAACTAGCCGCAAGCATGATAGATACTATGACGAGTGGCGTATTAGAATGCTCACTCTTCCATCTCTTATAAAAGCGCTCGTCAAGCTTGGCAAGGTCTTCGTTACTTAGTTTCTCTTTATCCTCTTCTTGTTCTTGTTTTTGCTCTAGTGACAATTCTTCAAAAGTTTCGAACTTCTCCTCGGTAGCCACCGAAGTTGCCGTTGCTTCCGAAGTTGCCGTTGCTTCCGAAGTTGCCGTTGCCTCCGAAAACTCACTATTCAATTTCATTTCTTTATCTTCACCAAACGCGTCCATTACTAATCACCTCAAATCAAACGCTTTCACGTCTCTTTATACTACATCCTCTTGTCAATTATTGGGCAAATCTGGTCAAACTTCGAGCCTTTGCCCTTCTATATCGCACTCGCCCAACTTAATCGGAATCACCTTTCCAGAACTCAGCTGAGTAATGGAATACAAAATATTATCCTCGATCATAAGCTTACACTCGAAAAAAACCTTCACGTCATACGCATATTCTGTTCCAGTAATCTTCGCCCCAAGACTATTCAACAAATACACGATTTTCTCGCTCATAGCATATGTGCAATCTAGTTCGTATCTTACCCCTCGCTCAATAACTACAGGCAGAGCGTCCTCAATAGCATCCACCGCCGCCTTAGTATATGAGTGAACAAGCCCGCCTGTACCAAGCAAGACTCCTCCAAAATATCTTGTTACAGTAACCACGCAATCGGACAAACCACGACTAGTTAATAACGAAATCAACGGCTTACCCGCCGTTCCAGCTGGCTCACCGTCGTCACTAAACTTCTGCATTTTTGTATCAGTACTTACTATCCACGCGTATGCCACATGTCTTGCATCCGGATATTTAGAACGAATGGAGTTGACAAATTCCTCCGCTTGCAAAGGACTACTAACTCTCATCGCATTTCCAATAAAAACAGACTTCTTAATCTCATACTCAGAAGAGCCTAATTTGCTTAATGTGATATGTGAGATGTCAGGTACGGGATTCAATTATATGAGCTCCTTGTATCTTTGGTAGGCCATCATTAGAAGAGAGTGATCCTGACTATAAGTTATCTCTTGCATAGCGGCCTCTATCGAAAAATACTCTCCAGCAATAATTCCCGAATCCTCGAGAATAGTGATCTTGTCAGTATCAGCTTTCATTACGAACCACGATATATTGTTGTGAACAGGCTTCTGTCTGGTTATCGAATAGAACTCATAATAAGTCTTTCCACAAGGCGTCAGAATCTTAGCATCAACGCCTGCCTCTTCTTTGATTCTGCTAACAGCAACTTCTGTTAGCTTCTGTCCTGCTCTTACTACTCCTTTCGGAAAAGCCCATTCGTGCTTATCGTTACAAAGTAATAAAACTGTGTCTCTATAGAAAACTATACCACCAGCGCAATTACGAACTAACATATTATTCCCCGCTTCATAATTAATGTAGCAATTTAATTTTAGCACACCTTTTTTTTGCTTTATATAGGTGTTTGTTCTTTTTAATTAGCAACTGTATAATGTCAATATGATGAATAATAATATATATAATGATTTTAATAATAAAAAGAGGAATTATCTACGTATAATTCAAAGAGTTTTTCTATCACTTGCTGTGATAGCAGCTACGCTTGCTTTTGTTTTTCTTGGAAGCTTTCTCGGAAGAGTAACTTCCAAGCCTTCTGATGAACCTATTTTTCGAGTAACATCAACTACAAGTTCATCCGAAACAACGGCGCCTGAGACTACAACTCAAGCGACGACTACAATTCCTGCGGTTTCTGAGTTGCTTGCAAGTGATGCTCTTTCCGATGAACTCTGGGGACCTCTTCCGGAGGTTACTCAATATACCCCCCTTACACGTAACAACGTACACGGAATCTACATCGGCACCGCTCAGAATCTTGATGCCAACATAGAACTTGCAAATAACTCTGAGATCAATTCTTTCGTTATTGATTTAAAGGAATCATACGGAATATGCTTTAACACTACCAACGAACTGGCTAACTCCTTAGGATATGTCGACGTCCAATATGACTTGCAGGATTTTTGTCAGGAATGCCACGACAACGGCATTTGGGTAATAGGAAGAATTGTTTGCTTCAAGGACTCTACTCTTGCTAGTGCTCGTCCTGACCTAGCAATTTGCGATGTTACGGACACTCCGCTTCTTTTCTATAATGAGGGATCAGAAGCCTTCATCAATCCATACAACCCTGAAAATTGGGATTATCTTATTGATTTAGCAATAGAAGCTATTGAAATGGGTGTTGATGAGATTCAATTCGATTATGTAAGATTTCCTACAGGAGGCACGACTACGGGAGCATCACCTTACTACGGAATTGAGGGCGAAGTACCATCAAGGTCAGCAGCTATTAACCGTTTTCTTCAAACTGCAAGAAGAGAAATTCAATACACTTATGGTGTACCTGTTTCAGGTGATGTTTTTGGAATTGCTGTCTCTTCCCGACTAGATGGGAATATCCTCGGACAAGATTGGCCGACTATAGGCTTAACCGGTGTTGATTCCTTGTGCCCTATGATTTATCCATCGCACTATGCCCTTGGTACTATATTAAATGGTACTACTTATCCTACTCCGGACACCGCACCATATGACATCGTCTACTACGCACTCATGGCTGGAAGTACATATCATAATCAAGCAGGATATAGCGTTGTTAGGCCGTATCTTCAGGCTTTTGATGCTAGTTATTTAGGTGCCGGAAATTATATGACTTACGACTACAATGCTATCAATAGTGAGATTAGAGCGGTTCAGGACGCTGGGCTAGACGAATTCATTCTTTGGAATCAACGTGCTGAATATCCTACTGGAAATTATGGTGGCAATGCTGGATAACCCAAAGTGATTGCTTCTGAAGGACTCAGCATTCATCGTTCTTTCTTGTAAAAAAACACATATGAGAATACAATGAAATACGTTTAAAAATACATAACACAACTTGGAGGAAATCATGATTGACATTAAGCTTTTGCGTTCCGAACCGGAACTTGTTAAAGAGAACATTAAGAAGAAGTTTCAAGACGATAAGTTATCTCTTGTCGACGAGGTGCTTTCTCTTGATAAGGAGTTCCGCGAGAGTAAGACTCGTGCTGAATATCTAAGAAGTCAGCGTAACAGTATCAGTAAGCAAATCGGCGCTTATATGTCAAAGGGACAAAAGGACGAGGCCGAAGAATGCAAGAAGCAGGTTTCCGATATGGCTACTGAGCTGGAGAGTCTTTCTGCTAAGGAAACTGTACTAGAAGAAAAGATTCGTAGTATTATGCTCGTTATCCCTAACATCGTTGATCCTTCAGTCCCTATTGGCAAAGATGATAGCGAGAACGTTGAGATAGAGCGCTTTGGCGAGCCAGTGGTTCCTGACTTCGAGGTACCTTATCACGTGGAAATAATGGAGAAGCTTAACGGCATTGATTTGGATTCCGCTCGAAAAACGAGTGGTAACGGTTTCTACTATCTTTGTGGCGATATTGCTAGACTTCATTCCGCAGTCTTGTCATATGCTAGAGATTTCATGATTGACAGAGGCTTTACATATTACATTCCACCATTCATGATTCGATCAAGCGTTGTTGACGGTGTAATGAGTTTTTCGGAAATGGAGAACATGATGTACAAGATCGAGGGGGAGGACCTCTATTTGATCGGAACATCTGAGCATTCTATGATCGGTAAGTTCATCGATACTATTGTCGAGGAGTCTTCCCTTCCACAGAAACTAACCAGCTATTCTCCTTGCTTCCGTAAGGAAGTTGGAGCTCACGGTATTGAAGAACGTGGAGTATATAGAATTCATCAATTTGAAAAACAAGAAATGATTGTTGTTTGTAAGCCTGAGGATAGTATGGATTGGTTCCAGAAGCTTTATCAGAATACAGTAGACTTCTTTAGGAGCCTAGACGTCCCTGTAAGAACTCTTGAGTGTTGCTCCGGAGATTTAGCTGATCTTAAGGTTAAGAGCTGTGATGTGGAAGCTTGGTCTCCTCGTCAGAAGAAGTACTTCGAGGTTGGTTCTTGTTCAAATCTAGGCGACGCTCAGGCTCGTCGTCTTGGCATCAGAATTAAGAATAAGGAGAAGGGCAATTATCTTGCTCATACATTGAATAACACCGTTGTAGCTCCTCCTCGTATGCTTATAGCATTCCTTGAGAACAACCTTAATGCCGATGGTTCAATTAACATACCTGAGCCACTTCGCATGTATATGGGTGGCAAGGCAAAGATTGAGGTTCCTATTTCATAAGAGGAGCTAATCTCAAATCTTATATAATATTTTATGTCCCTTCTAATGCTATTTTAGAAGGGATTTCTTTTTGAGCTATTTCAAGCAAAAAATAACCCGTAGGTATAACCTACGGGTATGATGTTCGATAATATCGATCGTTCTTTAAGCTCTCTTAACGAGTCCAGAACGAAGGCAACGTGAGCAGACATGCATAGTCTTAGGTGTGCCATCAACAACGACTTTAACGCTATGAACGTTAGCCTTCTGTTGTGTCAATGCACGACGTGAAATCTGCGAACGCGTGATTCTTATCTTTCTGCCAAAAAATGTATCCTTCTGACAAATCTCACACTTAGCCATGGGAACACCTCCTACTGTTAGTCTTTTACGCGCAAAAAAGATGATAACACATGATTACGAATCGCGCAATAGAAATAATCATCTTTTCGAAATGTTAGGAGAAAATCCTTCTAACGCTTAAGATTCTACCACAGATATCGCTATTTGAGGTAAACGTCCTTAACCTTATTGACGTTCTCGCATCGGAAATCATGAGAAGTGTTCCAGGGTCAGTACAAATAGCCATCTCGTAAATCTCGTCATCACCTTCACTCGAGTAAGGACTTCGCAAAAATAGAATATCACCAGGCAGAATAGACTCTATTATTAGCTCACCAGAGACAACATCATATTCCATTTCAACCTCTTGACCCATCTCAGCTTGCTCTTCAATCGTCCTAGGCATAGGAACACCATTAACGCACGAGCAAACATAGACTATTCCATTGACGGAAAGGCCATTCATGGTTATCCCATTCTCTAGATACTGTGCATTCACAAGGCTTAATGCGGAACTGACAAAATATCGTGTGGATAGTTCCTCAATTTCATCTCTTATACCAACCTCGACTACTCCAGATGATCCTATCCAACCGCTATCACCATTAGGTAAGGAGACTTGATATACACCATCACGCTTAACGTCCGCATATAAGACTGTGTTCATCATAACTTTAGTAATTAATGTACCTTGGCTTGTGTGCGTCATTATGCTCTTGCTGCGCTCTGAAACAATTAGCCTATATTCGTGCAAATCTGGCTCTATCGATGACATATCTTCATCTACACTATCTCTCTCTATGTAACCCACAATTCCATCGCTCGTTCTAATTAATATATAGGGAGTGCCATCGTTCGAATCCAATTGGACCACCGCTTCGTTGTACAATACTTCCGTAAGTCTAGTCGAGGTCACATCAGCCAACTCGTAAACGCTTACTGAAGGCTTTATTACTATTCGAAAACTAGGAGATGTGTATTCTAAATTTACTTCTCTCTCGATAAAAAGCTCTATTCCTGAGCCCTTGAATAATCCTGGAAGAATTGCAGGCAAAACATAAAACACACTAACAATAACGGAAATCAGCACTACAAGCGCAATTATCGCATTTACTAATGCTTTATGCTCCTTGTGCCTAACATTTGCCGCCCCCTGGTCAAGACCCCATTTGTCCTTAACATCCTCGGTTGCACCATACTCTCCATCAGGATTAATGATTTCGCTAAGGAAAGGTACTGGATTCTCTATATGTCTTACTTGATGATTGTTACTATCATTTCCCTGAATAAATTCATCGCTGATAGTGTTTTTTCGCTTAAATAAGTTACTAAGAAAACTCTTCTCGGATTTCTTATTGTTGCTATCTTTATTTGCTTTCTTCATATTTCGCACTCCTCACTTAGCATCACACACGAAGCAAAAGCATAATCCTCTTCGTGAGAAATACTTATGGAGATACTTGTTATTCCAAGTCTACTAGCTTGCTCCAGAGCCCTATCATGCAGAATTAGGCTAGGAGCGCCTTTATCATCATTTTCAATCTCAAAGTCTTTAAGACCTATTCCTTCAGAACATATTCCTGTGCCAAGAGCCTTAGATGCAGCCTCTTTGCACGCGAATTTCCCCGCAAAGCTTTGAATTATTGGTTTAATATTTGTGTTGGATTTATTTAAACAGTATGAAATCTCATCTTCGCTAAAGCACTTCGTAATAAAGGAATCAACTTCCTTCAAACCTACGACATGCTTACTAAGTCTTGAAATCTTAACTATATCTGAACCATTAAATATTCTCACTTGATATCTCCAAGAACTCGCGCACTCCTAAGCTTGCCCTCTATACGATAATCAATATCGTCTCGCAACTCGCTAACCGGTTCCCTTGTTACAAGAATCGTAAGCGCACCCTTCATGTTTCTTATCTCTAGTAACTCACTTAATGCACTTGCTGTCTTAAATAGCTTAGCAACATCGCTCGAAAAATCGTCCACAATTAGCATATCGCAATTCTTGCAACTGTCCATCATTCCGTAATATCCATCATCCGAGAAATTACCCAAACTCTCCGCCTTACAATAGTAAGCACTTCTGCAAGTCATAATAGCAAGCTTACAAAGGCATATAGCCAAATATGTCTTACCTGACGAAGCATAGTCGCTATAAATACAAATTGAAGTTGCTCTATCACTGGCCTCAGCCGCGAGTAGATCGCAGATTTCTTTTTTAACAGCCTCTCTAATTCTACTGCCAGACTTACTCTTGCTATATCCTTCAAGCCTAATGCTCTCGTAATCTTGCATTCCTGAAGCTAGGACACATTCCTCGTACTCCTGATTCATGCAAGAACATACCCGCTTGGAGCCCTTCTCATTAAGTACATAACCTATATCTTTGCACAAATTGCATGTAACACAGGGCGAATCAAAATTCGAATCGATGCCGTGTTCTCTAATGAAGTCCTCTCGCTTAAGAAGAAGTTTATCCTCGCGCTCGAATTCGTTCTCGCTTCTATTCTCCTTGCGCAAGATTCGAATCATCACATCCTTACGCGACGCAATAATCTCCTCGTCAATCTTGGCCAAATCAGGGTACTTCTCATACACTTCCCTAACGTTGTCATCGCGACGAATTTTGTTGAGAATCTTTCTATATGAAATGGATTCCTTTATGTAGTCGTCTATTGTTTTCATTCTAGTCTCCAAACATTCGTAGCAAATCGTTACCATCACCATCGGCACTTCCAGTATCACCGCTTATTTGATTTATAACGCCCGCATCTTCACTCTTAATTATGCTACCCGGTTCGCCTTGTCTCTCAAGCGCCTTCATCTCAGCGCCTGTTCTATACACATTTGTCTTGCCCTTGCGTCTTGTCGCTTTGCTCTTGTTTATCTTCTCGTTCTCTTTTTCGAAAATTACTGCCTGGTCATAATTCTTAATGTCCGCCTCAAGCCATTGAATAAGCTTCTCTTCAACATCCTTGAGCGTTATGTTGCCTCGGAATTCGTTACATCGAAAAGCGTAATCAGCCATCTCAATGCTAATATCAAATGTATCAACCCACCTTGTAATTCGCTCTATATCAACACCATTTAGTCTTCTTCTCGAAAGTTTACCCATAAGCTTAACAAGCTCTTCGACATGTCTATCGCGTTCCAAAATCTCATTTAACTTCGCTTGCGTTGTTATTCCATCAGTCTTCCACTGGTAAGCTAAATCCTTCATCAGTCTAGGCGACGTTAAAATCTTGCGTCTCTCACCCTCGTTAAAGAGTCCATAAACTACCATAGGCTCAAACTCATATTCATAAAGGCAAGTGTCCACTAATCTATAGAAAACATAAGACATCTTCCCTGCATAATGTGACTTGTTAATACTGCTTGCAAGCGAATTTCTTTGGCCATCATCAGCCTTTAACTCTAATCCATTACCATCGATTCCTTTTGCAGCTACATATCTACAATACTCATCAACTTCTCTTTGCTTGATATCTACTATGAAGAAAGTCTTGTTATTCTTAGTACAAAGCAAGTCGGCTTTGACTAATTCGGTAATAGAACAATCTGTAACTTCCTTAGAGAATCCAGAAATTGAGACTAGCATGTCCTTCCCAAAATCCCTATCACTGCCCTCTCCAAGCAAACGCAAATACATGCAGATTGCCTCTTTAGACAAATCTTGCATATATCCAACCATAAAGATGTCCGGAACCGCAGTATCCGATAAAAGAATCTTGGGGCTATCTGCACTATTGCTCATTGCTTTTCGCTTATCTCCAACAAATAAATTAACGCTGATTACTTGAAATTATACACGTTTTGAGGGCAAAAAACACCCTCACACAAGGTAAACCTCATGTAAGGGTGTAGTAGCTTAATTAACTGTTACCGATTCAAGTTATTAATCTCAAACCTCGCAAGTAGCAGCCATCCTCTTGTAAGAAGCAAGACGATCCTGAGAATCGCTGTAGTTCTTACGGAAAAGTCCATCGACAATCTCTGGAGCGTACTTCTTGTACAAGGAGCTGTAACGAATCTCTGCCTTCAAGAACTCTAGGAAGCTATCGTAGCCGCCCTGTGGGTCCTTAGAATCGAGTGTGAATGCGTTCTTGCCATCAACTGCTAGAGTTGGGTTGAAACGATATAGGTGCCAATATCCGCACTCTACAGCTGACTTCTCGCGTAGCTGAGAAACCGTCAAACCGCCCTTGATACCATGGTTGATACATGGAGCGTAGCAAATTACAAGTGAAGGTCCATTGTAAGCCTCTGCCTCTGTAAATGCCTTGATTGTTTGAGCTGCGTTAGATCCCATAGCACACTGTGCAACGTATACATAGCCATAACTCATAGCCATCATACCGAGATCCTTCTTCTTGATGTTCTTTCCACCAGCAGCGAATTGAGCAACAGCACCTGTAGGAGTTGACTTGGAAGCCTGTCCACCAGTGTTTGAGTAAACCTCAGTATCAAGTACCAATACATTTACATCCTCACCAGAAGCAAGAACATGATCAAGTCCGCCGTAACCGATATCATAAGCCCATCCGTCTCCACCAATGATCCACTGAGATCTCTTAATGAAGAAATCCTTATAAGAAAGAGCCTTAGCAGCAATATCCTTGCCCTCGCCAGCATAAGCTGTTAGCTCGCTCTCAAGAGTATTGGATAGCTCACGTGTCTTAGTGCCATCTGTCATTCCGTCAATCCAAGCTGTGATAGCGCTCTTCAAGGAATCACTTGTAGCAACAGCAGACAAATCTGTAAGAAGAGCCTTAACTCTGTCTCTCAACTGCTTATATCCAAGATACATACCAAATCCATGCTCAGCATTATCCTCAAATAGTGAGTTAGCCCAAGCAGGTCCAAATCCATCACGGTTTGTCGTGTATGGCATTGAAGGAGCAGAACCACCCCAAATTGAAGAACATCCTGTAGCATTTGAAATCTGCATTCTGTCTCCGAAAAGCTGTGTTAGAAGCTTAGCATATGGTGTCTCACCACAACCAGCACAAGCACCAGAGAACTCAAGGAGAGGCTGCTCAAACTGGCTGCCCTTAACAGAATTCTTCATTACTTCGTTAGTCTTAGGTGAAAGACTCATGCAATATTCCCAATTAGAAGCTTCGTTCATATGATCCTTAACAGGTTGCATTGTTATAGCTTTTACCTTATCAGGACATACGGCTACGCAAACTCCACAACCGAGGCAATCTAGAGAAGAAACCTGAATGCGATATCTTAATGTCTCGTAGCCCTTCATACCAGCCTTAGTATCGAAGTTAGCCTTGCTAGCCTCTTCTTCAGTTAGTAGGAATGGACGAATAGCTGCATGTGGGCAAACAAGTGAACACTGTGTACACTCGATACACTTAGTTGCATCCCAAATAGGAATCTCAACAGCAGTTCCACGCTTCTCATACTGAGCTGTGCCCTGAGGGAATGTACCATCTTCACGGCCTACAAATGCAGATACTGGAAGATCATCACCCTTCTGAGCATTCATTACATCAACGACGTTCTTAACGAAATCCGGAACATCTCTCTTAGCAGGAGCTTCGTCAGCAGCTGTCTTCCAAGAATCAGGGATAATATATTCAACAACAGCATCCACACCAGCATCGATAGCTGCGTAGTTCATGTTAACGATATCGTCGCCCTTCTTACCATAAGACTTCTTAGCAGCAGCCTTCATGTATTCAACAGCTTTCTCAACAGGAATGATATTTGAAAGCTTGAAGAATGCTGACTGACAGATTGTATTGATTCTTCCACCAAGTCCGATTTCCTGTGCCTTAGCTACAGCATCAAGAGTATAGAACTTAATGTTGTTGTTAGCCATATAGCGCTTCATTGAACCAGGTAGGTTAGCATCAACCTCTTCCTTTGTCCACTGTGTGTTCAATAGGAATGTTCCGTTTGGCTTCAAAGTAGAAAGCATATCGTACTTATATACATAAGACTGATTGTGACAAGCTACAAAGTCTGCCTTGTTTACTAGATATGTTGAACGGATAGGAGTCTTACCAAATCTTAAGTCAGAAATTGTAATACCACCGGACTTCTTGGAGTCATATGAGAAGTATGCCTGAGCGTACATATCTGTATGATCACCAATAATCTTGATTGAATTCTTGTTAGCACCAACTGTACCATCTGCACCCAATCCCCAGAAACGAGCTGATACTGTGTCAGCAGAAGCAACGTCGATTGACTCATCATTGTCAAGAGATAGGTTTGTAACATCATCCTTGATACCGATTGTGAACTGAGCCTTAGGAGAAGACTTAGCAAGCTCCTTATAAACAGCAAGAATCATATCAGGCGTTGTATCCTTAGAACCTAGACCATAACGACCGCCAATAATTGTAGGTGCCTTCTTACCAACATATGCAGCACAAATGTCCAAATACATTGGCTCACCATGTGCACCTGGCTCCTTAGTTCTATCAAGAACAGCGATGGCCTTACATGTAGCAGGAATAGTCTCAAGAAACTTATCAACAACAAATGGACGATATAGACGAACCTTAACAAGTCCTACCTTCTCACCGCGAGCTAGTAGGAAGTCAACTGTCTCATCGATTGTCTCATCTACAGAACCCATAGATACAATTACGCGATCAGCATCAGGAGCTCCATAATAATTAAAGAGCTTGTAGTTGGTGCCACGAATCTCATTAATCTTATCCATGTAGTACTGTACTGTCTCTGGAACCTTCAAATAGAATGGATTAGCAGCCTCACGAGCCTGGAAGTAAATATCAGGGTTCTGAGCAGTACCACGAAGTGTTGGATGGTTAGGTGATAGAGCATGCTTTCTGAATGCATCAATCGCATCATTATCAGCTAAGTCAGCAAAATCTGCATAGTCTATAACCTCAATCTTCTGAATTTCGTGTGATGTGCGGAATCCATCGAAGAAGTGTAGGAATGGAACGTTGCTCTTAATTGTTGAAAGGTGTGCAACTGCAGCCAAGTCAGCAACCTCTTGAACAGAGTTGGAGCAAAGCATAGCAAAACCAGTCTGACGACAAGCCATAACGTCTGCATGATCGCCAAAGATATTCAAAGCATGTGCAGCAAGAGCTCTTGCAGACACGTGGAATACACATGGAAGAAGCTCACCAGAAATTTTGTACATATTAGGGATCATTAATAGAAGTCCCTGAGAAGCTGTATAAGTTGTTGTAAGTGCACCAGTTGCTAGAGAACCGTGTACAGCACCAGCAGCTCCTCCCTCAGATTGCATCTCAACGACATTAACTGTCTGTCCAAAGATGTTTTTTCTTCCTTCCTGAGCCCACTGATCAGTGTAGTCAGCCATAGGTGATGACGGAGTGATTGGGAATATCGCAGCATTCTCTGTGAAAGCATATGATGTATATGCAGCAGCGGTATTACCGTCCATGGTCATTTTCTTAAGTTCACGTGCCATATAGTATCTCCTTTAAATTAGTATGTGTGAAAATTATCTTTTGTAGACAAAAAACACCAAATATTATATCACGAATACTATAAAAAAGACGGTTTTCTCTTCAGCAAAGAAGATAAAAAACCGTCCAATTTTTATTATGTTTTCTATATATCCGATAAAGCGACAAAACACTTATGGCGTACCTGTCAATCCCGGATCAGTCGTCGGCACCAAAGGATCACTTGGTGGCGGAGTAACCGGAACCGTCGGAGGCGTCTCCGTTGGCGGAGGAGGTGGTGGAGTTGGCGTTGTAACAATACCGGTTACAGGATCAAATGGGGCCTGAGTTCCATCCGGATTCAAGGTTCCAACCTCTATCTTCTCTCTGATTGTGTAATAGTAACTCATCGCATATTCATTACGAGATATCTCGTTTCCTGCCGCATCATACCAAACCTGATATGACTGTGCTGAATATCCATCATGCGGAGGAATCAATTGGTTTGTCTGACCTACAGGTAACGTAGGAGCAGCAACATAAATCGTCTCGCCAGCAGGTGTATGTGATACTACTTCGGCTACAAACTCGATGTACTCGCCGTTCTCAAACTGAAGGCCATATATCTGAACTGTTACTTCTAGATCATCATTGTTGTACGTTGCGTGTATTGCAATTGGATAATCAGAAGTATTTGTGAATGCAAAATCCTCAGAACCCCAGTCAACTGCAGCGTCCGTACCTGCTGGAGCGTAAGAAGATGGCCACATGTGTGGATGACGCTCATCAACTTGAAGGTTAGCCTTAACAACTGATTGATATAGCATAGAGCTTAATTGGCAAATTCCTCCACCGTAAGCCTCTTCAAGAGTACCACCCTGAATCGTTCCAGCTAATTCATATCCTGACTCAGCTGTTCTCTGACCAACAAATCCATTGAACGAGAAGGATTCTCCAGGCTGAAGAACTAGTCCATCAATCTTCTCGCAGGTAATTCTAATATTGTGATTACGATTGTTGTTAGCAGTCGTATGCGAAGAAGATGAAGAAATCATACCAAAATTCGAGGTATAAAATTCCGTATCTACAGTAGGAGGGGTTATCTCAGCACTTACTTGGATTACGCCTTCATAAACTGCGCTGTCAAGCATTGCCTTAACATCAACGATAGCAGATTCGACATCAATCACATATCCATTCTTTGATTCTTCTATCACGAATTGCTCGGTTTCGATGTCAAAACCAGTTATTGAAGCATCTGAAGGAGCCGAATTCAACGGGTCTAGTACTTCGTGGATAATGGAACTTACACCATCTGTTGACAGAGTGTATGCTGAATGATACTCCATTGGAGTTGCATTCAAGGCTTGAACAGCGTTGAAGCAATTGATCAATTCTTCGTTTGAAGGATTTTGAGATGTAGGACGGCCATATGCGTATGCTACATCAACAAGTTCTGCCTTGTTGGATTGAAGTGGTAGCGACGTGAAATCCAGTGGATATTCTTCGTCTTCAAGAGCAAGAGAAATATCAACTGTGATAGGAACTTCTGGTTCGATATTCGCAATCGCTTGTAATGCTTCTGCCTTAGTCATTCCGGATACATCAATACCATCGATTACGATTCCATCGAAGAACACTTCGCTAGCAAGCGCGGTCTTTACATCTTCGACCTTCATAGTCTTAACTGTTCCATCTGCCATTGTGACGTCAATCTTTGGAGCGAAAACTCCAGCAAAAAACATCACTACTACGATAGTTGCAACAGCTAATACTGAGCAAACTATCGCAATGATTGTCTTCTTAGTTGGACCCTTATCAGCACTTGATACAGGGGCTTTATCCTTTGAACTTGAAAAAGCCTTTGATGATTTCTTGGCCTTAGCCTTTGAAGTGAAAGTGTAATCAAATTCGCTACTTGAACTATTGGAAGGTGCACTTGTTGTAGCCTTACGAGTTGTGGCTACCGAGCTTACAGGCTTAACTTGCCTTTGTGAATTTGAAGCACTTGATGATCTATTTTTTTTCATTAAATCCCCTCTTGTACACGAAAAATATCTTTTCCTTTAAACTATCTATTAATATACCTATGTGAATTCAAACTTTCAAGCAAAATAAGTTAATAAATTGACAAATTTCATCTGACAAATATTCATTAATTGTGTTTTTCGCACATGTTCATGTCTTTCCTCTTTCTCGGTTGTTAGAGGTTCTTTCTTGATATATAATAATCAAAGCGATTCTGATAATTAGGAGTTATATGGAAACCAAGTTAATTACAATACCTCATATATTTAAGCTCCTTTTTTTGTTGGGCTTAGCTGTCGTTGTTCACCTTGCTTATCTTACTAGCTTTGTGGTTGTTTTTGGTGCCAATTATAACCGAACTATAGACAACAACTATGCCGCTTACATCGCGATTTTTCCGATATTAATGATTTCGACGATTGTACTTGCTGATTTTTTGCAAATGCCTCGTTTTTTTCGAAAAAAGAATATAGATGTTGTATCGCAGACATTGTATTTTTCCTTTATTCAGACATTAATTACGCTTTCAGCTAAGGATCTTACTGAGCAAAGAGCTTTCCCTAGAAGCGTTATTGTAATTAGCTTTATTTTCTTAATAGTTTATGTTTTTGCTTGGGAGATGCTCTGCAGTGTAATTAGCCATAGGCTCTACGACAACGGCGAGCTTGTAATAATTGGAGCTAATCAAGCTACTATGCAAGCGGTATCCGATAAGATTCAGCCTTCTCTTCCTGGACTTGACTTAAACTTAAGTGAACCTATTAAGTACTCAGATAAGAGGCTTGTGAGTGCAGCCATCCGCCGTAACGCAGAGATTTTTATTTGCCCTGACGTTCCTGAGGATGTGAAGTCGGATATTATTTTATCTTGTGCAAAATATAAGGCGGTTGCATATGTTGTTCCTCAGTTCTATGAGATCAGCCTTTACCGTTCGAGACTTATTAGTCTCAACGATTTGATGGTCTTCATGTTAGACAGGATGGGGCTTACCTTCGAGCAAAGAATGTTTAAGCGTTTGTTTGACGTAGTAGTTTCTTTACTCGCGATAATCGTAACAGGTCCATTGATGCTTTTCTGCGCTCTTATCGTTAAAATCACTTCTCCTGGGCCGGCTTTTTTCAAGCAGGAAAGACTGACTCTTAAGAATAAAAAATACAACATCTATAAGCTTCGTACTATGAGCGTAGATGCTGAAGACAAGACTGGTGCCGTTATCTCAGGTAAGAACGATCCTAGAGTAACTACTTTTGGTAAGTTCTTACGCAGATCCAAGATAGACGAGCTTCCACAATTTCTTAATGTTCTCATCGGCGACATGAGTGTGGTAGGTCCCCGTTCGGAAAGGCCTGAATTTGTTGAGAACTTTGAGAAGGAGATTCCTGGATATTCTCAGCGTTTCTCTGTTAAGGCTGGAATTACAGGACTAGCTCAAGTTGCAGGCAACTACGATACAACTGCCCAAGATAAGCTAAGGTACGATCTACTCTATATTAAGAACTATTCTATTCTTCAAGATATTAAGATTATCTTCTCAACAGTAAGATCCATCTTCACCCCAAGGTTATACAATAAGACCTTTGAAGCGAATAGGAAGACTGTACTTTCGGTTCAATCCAGAGAGAATCATGATTCGGAATCATAAGATTTTAGTTTAAGGGATTATTTTTTTGATAGAGTGCTTGGCTTGTTCGCATGCTTGAAAGCATATCGTATGAGACCGAATATGTGAACAAGGTTGATTTTGGAGAAGAATTTCCTTTTCGAGAGCCTCTGAGTAAGATGAAAAATAGAAGCACCGGATACTAATGCAACCTTAAGTCCATGCTCATATACACAAGCACAATAATCCGCATCCTCCGGCGCGTAGAAATATTTCTCGTCAAGAAGGCCGACTTTCTTAATTAATTCCATTCTCATTACCCAGCAGGCGGAGATTGCATAATCGCCAAAGTAAACAGAATTATCTCTCGAGAATTTCAACGAAGGAAGTTTCCCGTTTAGTGGCACATATCCATTAGGAGGCGTTGTTGTAAGATCCTTGCCTGGAAAAAACTCATACTTCTCTCTCGCTAATCCACGAGAATTCGCCGCCTTTGAAGGAAAAGCTTTAAGGAATTTGGTCCTTAAAGAAGGGGCCTTTTTTACGGACATTTGCTCAACACCTCGATCATTGAACATACGAGGAGCAACAATTCCAATAGAAGGATCGCTCTCGAGTGCGGCGAACATCTTTGACATCGCGTCGCTATTAATAATGGTGTCAGAATCTAAAATAATAAGGTACTTAAAGACTATGCCAGATTTAATTGCTGCTTTGATGCAATCGTTACGAGGCTTCGTAGTACCTTCATTCTTATCGTTGAAAATCGTAGATAGTCTACTCGGAAATCTCTCAGACATGGAATTAAGGACTCGCGCGGTATCATCCGTTGAGCCATTGTCACAAGCATAGATATACGGGTCGACGCAGTCGAGCTTCATTATTGAGAGCAAGCAATTCTCTAAAAAAACTCCACTATTGTATGTCAAGACAACAAAAGCACATGTTTCCTTCTTACTTACCATTTCGAACCTCGTAAGCCTCCTCGTAGGCTTTAATACTATTCTTGCCACACTCTTTCCAACTGAACATCTTGGCGTGTTCACATTGCTTTTCAAGCCTTAAAAGAGCCTGTTCCTCGCATCTCTCTATTGCCTTATCCTCAGCTATCGCCTCATCCAAGGCTTTTGTAATAGTTTTCGTGTTCTTAGGGTCGCAAAGGAACCCAAATCCTGACGCTATCTCTTCTAGAGACGAACCGATTGAAGTGACTACCGGCTTACGACTTGCCATACCCTCAATTACAGGAATTCCAAAGCCTTCATAGAAGGACACATACGCAAAGACGCTTGAAGCTCGCATCAAAGGAATCATATCCTCATCTGCGACGTAGCCGGTAAATACGATCTTGTCCTTTAACCTGCTATCTTTGCTTACTGTCTCGAAAATCTCCTCGTAAAGCCATCCCTTTTTGCCAATTATTACAAGTTTATACTCGTCTCGAATTTGGTCGCTTAATCCAGCATAGCCTTCAATTAGACCTGGGATGTTTTTCCGGGGCTCAAGAGTGCCTACATAAAGAATAAATTTGGAGTCAATTCCATAATTTTGCAATGTGCTATCTGAAGCTGGAGCAGTATCAAAAAACTTCTCCTTAACACCCATGTAAGTTACTGATACATCTTTATTTCTTAATTTGCAATACTTGGCAATATCCGCTTTCGAGTTTTGAGATATTGTTATTACCTTGTCGCATGCCTTCGAAGTCATCTTGATATAAGCTTTGAACATTTCTCTTTTCCAGCCAACATGATATTCAGGTAGGAAAAAGTAGGTCATGTCATGGAAAGTTCCAACTACTGCTGTTTTATGCGAAAACAGCCTTAGAAAATACGGCATCGTAAAATTAGGACAATGCAAAACATCAATCGCCTGTTTTCTTATTCTAAAAGGAAGAACAATTTGCTCCCAAAGCACGCGAATCCATTGTTTACGCAGAATCCTATGGTTTACAGGCACAAATTTGAAGTTGTCTTTGTAAACTCCAAACCCGTCAAGATCATCATCTTGAGCGAAAAGAATATACTCGTTCTCATTATCTGACTCTTGAAGACCCTTAAGTAAACCAAGCATGTATCGTCCGATACCAGTCTTATTCTTCGGCGTGGCTGTCAAATCGATAGCAACTCGCATCAAAAATACCTCTCTACTATCATTCTAAACGGAATCAAAGAAGATCGACTCTGCCCTTTTCCTTAAGTAGCTCAACCATTTGCTTAACATCTTGGACCTTGTCCTTAGCACAAACAAGAATAGCATCCTTAGTTTGAACAACGACTGTATCCTCAAGTCCAATAGCTGTAGTTAGCTTATCGCCAGACTCATCGAAGAATACGCATCTCTCACAATCAATAATCTCACTTTGTCCAACACGTACATTGCCATTCTCATCCTTGTTAAATACCGAATCCAATGCATCCCAAGAACCCACATCGTTCCAACCAAACTCAGCTGGAATACAATAAACCTCGGAAGCTTTCTCCATGATTCCATAATCAACAGAAACCTTCTCAAGTCCAGGATAAACAGCAGCAATCGCTTCCTGTTCCTCCGGCGTACGTAGCTTGTCAAATATAGCCTCCATGCTGGCATACATCTCAGGAAGAAGCTGTTTATATTGCTCGAGAATAACTGAAGCCTTCCAAATAAACATTCCTGAATTCCAAAGATATTTCTTCGAATTAATGTACTCTTTAGCTATTGATTCTTCTGGCTTCTCGACAAATCTTCTTAGGTAAAATACCTCAGATCCAGGCTCAACAGGATTTGTTGAGAAACGAATATAACCATACCCAGTAGAAGGAAATGTAGGCCAAATGCCCACTGTGACCATCTTATTCGTCTCTTCAGCCGTCTTAAATGCTAGCTCTAAAACACGCTCATACTCGCGAATATCGGCAATGTGGTGGTCTGCTGGGAATACCGCCATCAGAGCATCTCCGTAGAGTCTCTTAATGGTCATGGCTGCATAAATGATGCAAGGAGCCGTGTTCCTTTGTACTGGCTCGATTAGAATGTGACTTCTATCTACCTCATCGAAAAGAAGCTTGTCCATTAATTGTGCTTGCTTCTCATTAGTTACAATAAACGTATCTTTTCTATCTACAACATGATCATAATGCTTGATCGTCTCGTTAATCATTACGTCATTTCCTGTTAGCTTAACTAATTGCTTTGGTGTCGTCATTCTAGAAACAGGCCAAAAACGTGTTCCGCCACCGCCTGCCATAATTATTGCTGTTCTTTGCATATTTCCCTCACGAAAGTATATTTTTTATTTTCTAAAATTTGTAATTAGTGATATTATACTCTAATTAAATGTTTTAAAGGATAACTAATCAAATGAATTACAAGTTTCTATTGGCATCTGATATGGATTACACGTTTCTTCTCCCAAGCGGAGAGGTATCAAAAGCAAATAGAGAGGCATTATTAGAATTACGCGATAACGGTATAGCCTTCACATTTGCTACAGGAAGAACACATTTTTTGGTAAGCAAATATGTCTTCGATTTGAGAATTGAGGTTCCTGTCATTTGCAGTAATGGTGGCGAGATTTTCGACTATAAGAAACGTAAGAGTGTATTCTCCGCCGATTTTAGCGACAAGAAAAGTAGAGAATTGCTTAAGTTGTTTTTTGAGAATAATATAGATTTTACGGCTTACAACAGCGACGCAGTATACTTCTCACCTAGAAGTAGCCGATTGGATTTCTTTTTGAAATATAATGAAGGTCTTTCTGAAGATGAGAAGGCTGTATTAAGAAATTTTGATGCGGATATACTTAAATCCGAAGAATTGCCGGGATTTAATAAGTTCCTAATGATTGAAAGTCCTGACGATTTTTCTTCGCAAATATACAATGATAGTGAACTTGAGGTTGTATCATCGGCTAAGGGATTTGATGATGTAATGGTTAAGGGATCTACGAAGGGTAATGCCTTGCACGCACTTGCTAAGCATATGGGAATACCTGATTCGCATGTTTTCGCTATAGGCGATAACGACAACGATTATTCGATGTTTGATAAGCCTTTTAACGGGATTGCGATGGGCAATGCTACTCCAATTCTTTTTGACGTAGCTAAGTATGTTACTTCGTCATGCGAGGAGGACGGCTTCGCTAAGGCTTGCCACGACTTCATTATTCCTTTAGCAAGAAGTATGTCTTGAGTCTTGAGACTTGAGACTTGATTGCATGTCTTGATTGTAGTTTTTGATGTTAGGTTATTTTCTTCTAATAACCTTATCCATCAATCTCTCGTATCCTTTGATTAATTCAGGCCACGAGTAGTCTCTAGCAACATATTCGATACCATTCTGCCCCATAAGCTTGTTCTCCAAGTCGTGGGAGACTAGATAATTTATGCATGCTTCGAACTCAAGATATCCAAAATAATAAAGACCAGCATTACTTCTTACACAGTGACCAGCCAAAACATCGCAATCTCCACTTACAAGGACTGGCTTCCCAAGCGCCATAGCTTCAAGAACAACAATGGACAGGCTCTCAAACTTGGATGGCAATACCAGGAACCTAGAAGCGGCAATGCCTGAATACTTGTCTTCTTCACTTACAAAGCCTAACGACACTATGTCGTCGCGCTTAGGTACTTCTATTATCTCCTTGCCCATTAGAACAAGTTTTAGTGTACTGTTGGGATTTCTTTTCTTATATTCAGCAAAGTACCTGAACAATTCTGGACAGCACTTGTTCTCATCTATTCGTCCGACATAGACCATGAAGTTATCTAAGTTATATTTACTCTTAAATCCATCAGCATCAATCCCTGAAGGAAGCTCTACTCCAACTCCACCCTTGCCGTCGTTATCAGGCTTGCCCTTAACGTCAAACAATTTATTAGTTAAAGTTTTCTCCTCAACCGTGTTGTAATAGAAGGCAGCAGGCCACTTGAACATATCCGCAAAGATATCTAGATGTATTGGTCTTTCCTCATGTGCGGTTGGGATGAATATCGCCTTATCCTTAACATGAGACATAGCAAAATATGTTGTGTAGTACAGATAGCATACAAAAATAAAGCAATCGAAGATGTCGTGAGAGTTTTTTACAAAGTCAACAAGCTCAGGACTTTCTGGGCCTTGTCTTTGCATCCAAATCTCTTGTTCAGCTTTACTAGTAGGAGTTGTTAGAACTCTAGCGGATAACCTGTTAAACGTTTCCTGATTACGAGGTCTTACTACCTTGAAGCGATGTATTGTTACGCCGTTTAGTTCCTCTTCGTTGATTGTATACTCGTTATTCCAGGTCACATAATCGATGGCTTTGGTCGTTGCCACGTGAACTTCATGCCCGCCAAGTGCGACCATATGCTCTGCAACTTGCCTTGCGTATGCTTCGGCACCGCCATTTACCTCAAGACCATATCTTTGAACTACGAAGCAGACTTTCATGACTTCACTCCTTCAATATATTGCTTTAGGGTGTCAATGAATTCCTTCGAGACCACATCATAAGAAAAACGCTTTAGTCGCTCACGCTCGTCTTCAATTATTTGGCTTCGAAGATCCTTTTCGAAAAGAATCTCATGCAAATACATCGCACTTGTGGCAGGGTCCTTTGTCTCAAGTAATACCCCGCTGTCGCCCATGGTCTCTGGAACAGCAGCTGCTTTATACGCTAGAATTGGAACATCAAAACACATAGCCTCAACCAAAGGGACGCAGAAGCCCTCGTGCTCGCTCATGCAAAGCAAGCAGTCCGCCGTTTTGTAGAATCCAAGAATCTCATCAAATGGTATTTGCTTGGTGAAAATGATGTTATCTAGCTCAAGAATTTTCGCAAAAGCAATCAATTTAGATAGATATTTTTCTGTGCCGTTAGCACTTCCTACAAGTATGAAACGAACCTTACACTTCTCATCACCGTATAGCTTGTTATATGCATATGCGGTCGAGATAATATCTTCTTGGCATTTGTTTGGTGCTATTCTTCCGATAAATATTACATTCTTAACTAAATCTTTGTTAGAGCCGAATTTATCTACAACTTCTTGAGAGGGTTTCTTCTTATAGTCTTCAAATGGAATGAGTATAGGTCTTACTACAAGAGGACACGTGTAACCTATTTTGCGAAGCTCGTCCAGGTTGTACTGAGAATCACAGAACCCGGCTTCAAAAGTGTCCTTAAGAAGTATCGTCTCATCGGCGCCCATCGCGCAAAGCTTTGTAGTAGCGCCGTTATAGGACGCAAAGTAATGAGAAGGTGTGATGTTGTGGTAGATTAGAAACTTACGGCAAGGAAAATCCTTGACCTTCAGGTTAAGCTCTGAACCAGTGGACAAGTGATATAGAATCACGTCGTCTGCTTTTAATTTTGGCAAGCTACTATACTTTTTGACGTAACTAGCATTAATTCTCTTGTCTATATTTTCAGCAAAAATCGATGACTTGTAGCCATTCTTTTCCAAAAGTTTATGTATCGCTAAACAATCGTTGCTTACTGCATCGCCAAAGGATAGCGTAACTAGAATTTGAACTACTCTCATTTGCTTGTCTCCATCTTCATTAACCTAATATCCAAATCAGAAATTCTCCTGAGTAGCTCCTCTCGTTCATCCGCAAGCCTTTCGCTTTCAAGCAATACGCTCGTCAGCTCCTTGTTAAGCTTGTTTTGACTGTTATAAATTCCATACACGAAAAAGCCCATAAACCATGAGCAAACGCGCCCGATAGGGTTATGAGGTACAAGAACTACATCGGGCTTTCTTATTATGTCGATGTTTTCTTCTGGTATTCGAGTAGTGCCGCTTGGAGTAATCTTCCCCCTAAGCTTCTTGAAATCAAACGGAATCGCAATAGTACCAGAAAGATTAGTCGATGCGACCTTTTCAGCTATGATTTTGCGTACATTGGACATCTTAGTTCTCCTTATCGCAATTAGCACTCATGGTCTTTTCGAGAGCCTCAACTCGCTTCTCAAGCTCGTTTTCAATCTTCTTAAGCTCTTCAACCTCATCTCTTTGAATAGCTACAGCTTCAGCAACTCTATAGTAATGATAATTCAAGATATTCTGCTGTCTTACTATAGGCAATACAAAGAACGCTGCTAGCTTTCTAATAACTTTCTTAATAAAGACTTTGATTTTGTTCCCTAATAACATCTCATATGCGCTTACTTCATAGTTTGTGCCTAAGTAAGTAACAGACTTAGATATATCGTCGTCTCTAGAAGAAAAATCCCGTGATGCGCCATTAGCGTGCGTCGCTCCACAACTATGTGTCTCTTCGCGAAAAGACAAGGGAATCTTATCAGCGCCCCTTTCCTTAATTCCCTCACGGATTTGCTTCATAATTAGCTCTATATTTATGTCGTTAGCAGTCGTATTCTCACTCATGAGTCACATCCTCCTTATTGTCATCGAGATGGTTCAAAAACTCCATCAGATTATCGATAATTGCATCCCACGAGAAATGCTTGATAACGTAGTCTCTGCCATTCGAAGCCATAGCCTTGCATGATTCTTCATTTGCAAGAAAGTAATCAATGCAACCTTCAAAGTCGCAGAAGTTGTTGAAATACAATCCCCCATTAGATTCCTTAACAAAGTTCGTCGTAACGAGGCAAGCCTCATTTACTAGAACAGGCCTCTTACATAACCAGCTCTCCATAATAACAAGCGAGAAACTCTCATTATGAGAAGGCTGACACAAAAATGTTCCTGCCGCCATTGCATCGTACTTATCTTGAATTGGCACGAAGCCAAGATCAGCGACTTTATCCTCGATAGCCTCAGGAATTTCAATCTCGCCACCACCAATTAGGACAAGCTTAAGATCCGATGAGGTGTTCTTCGATGCTTTTCGAGCATGATACTCTTCGAAAAACTTGAGAAGCGTATCAACATTCTTACCCTTATCCTTACGTCCCGCATAAATCATAAATGGGCCTTCGAGCTCATACTTCTGCTTAAATCTTATAGCGTCACCCGTGACGGAAATATCGACCCCCGTACCAAGCACCAATTGCTTAACACCCGCTAAATCGTAATAAGTATTGGCAAGTTCGTACTCAGGAAGAGCATTATAAATAAGGCCCTTAACATTCGAAAAGCAACTAGCAAAAGCAGAAAAATGAAAGTAGGCCTCGTCATGAAAACAAGGAATGACGATACTCTTCTCAGGAAACTTTATGCAGCCATAGTAGGTAGTGCCAAACATATACGGTGCATAGAAAAAGTAGGAATAATCATCGTAATG